>ERZ841120.14-NODE-14-length-214859-cov-39.503938_pt1 | contig 214859 bp, 187 predicted proteins | sample MGYA00519572_ERZ841120 | MGnify/ENA primary metagenome ERZ841120 (study PRJEB31850, sample SAMEA3708890) | human gut metagenome | biome: human gut; feature: human-associated habitat; material: faeces | place: China | collected 2014 ...
AGACCGTCGTGAAATGCGGGTTCGCAGCAATGATGTCGTCTTCCGTGATCGTGTACGGCGTGACCGTTGCCGTGCCTTTGAGGTACGTGACTTTGTAGTTCGTCAGGCTGTTGGCACCTTCGCCCGTGAGGTCGTAGTTGCCGACGTCCCTCGTCCACTTGCCATCCGTGCCGTCAAGCGCTGCACCGTTCGTGTAGTCCATGCCACCGAGTGCCGCATCCAGAGTCTCCTCCGTATCGCCATTCGTGATGCCGGATACATAGCTGTAGCCGTACTTCGATTCGTCGAACTTCGTACCATAGACCGTCGACGCGTCGCCAATCTGAATCGTCAGGTCGGCTGGCGTGACGCTCGCCGTGTTTGCGAAGACCTTCGACGTCTTGCCGCCTTCGAACTGGTAGTTGCCATTCGTCAGCGTCGACTCGATGTCATACTCACGGTCGCCGACGTTCTCCGTCTTGACCGGATTCCCTGTCTCGTCGTAGATATACGCCGTCGTCGTAGCCGTGTTGCCGATCTCTTCATCGCCATTGACGCCCTTGATCTTGACTTCGACCGGAGTCGTCGTATCACCATAGACCGTCGTGAAATGCGGGTTCGCAGCAATGATGTCGTCTTCCGTGATCGTGTATGGCGTGACCGTTGCCGTGCCGTTGAGGTACGTGACTTTGTAGTTCATCAGGCTGTTGGCACCTTTGCCAGTGAGGTCGTAGTTGCCAACTTCCCTCGTCCACTTGCCGTTCGTGCCGTCAAGCGCTGCATCATTCGTGTAGTTCATGCCACCGAGTGCCGCGTTCAGAGTCTCCTCCGTATCGCCATTCGTGATGCCGGCTGCATAGTTGTAGCCATACTTCTTCTCGTCGAACTTCGTACCATAGACCGTCGACGCATCGTCAATCTGGATCGTCAGGCTGGCTGGCGTGACTTTCGCCTTGCCATCCACAAACGAGACATTGTAATTGTTCAACGCATTGAACGTGGCCTTCGTTCCATTCGTGAACATCAACTTATAGGTGTCGCCCACAGCCGCGGTCCATTTATCGTCTGTACCGTCAAGTGCTGCTTCATTATAGTACTTGATTTTACCAAGCTCTGTTGCCAACGAACGTTTCGTATCGCCATTGACCAAGGTTTCGCCCGCTTCAGTACTATAGTCATAGCTATACTTCTTTTCATCAAACTTCGTACCATAGACCGTCTCGGCATTGCCAACATTGACAACCAGATTCGCTTTTTCAACTGTAGCTTTGCCAGCCAAGACTTCCGTATCATAGTTTTTCAGGTAATAATCAAAGAAGTTTCTACCCTTCGTAGATTTAAGACTGATCGTATACCCATCACCAGCATCCGCTGTCCAAATATCATCTTCACCATCTCTAGCAGCGGTATTCACGTACTGTCCCGGAAGCATGCCCAGTTTACTACTGAGGCTTGTGTTCAAGGATTCAGCCGTATCACCATTGACAATGCCGTCCGCATATGAGTAAGTATACTTCGACATGTCAAATGCTGTACCATACGTAGTGCTGACGTCGCCAACCTTAACCTGCAGCTTCGCTTTAGTCACCTTGACATGTCCCTCTGTCGAGGTGACGTTATAGTTATTAGCTACATTATGGTAATGTGTGGTGATGCTATAGCCCTTGTCATCCCTAACATCATTTGTGTAGAGATTTCCCTTTTCATCTGTAGCTGGCTTCCCGTCGACAATCTTATACGGAGACTGGCTCTTATTTGTCGTATCCACACTGACCCCTGGGGTTATCTCTGCAAAGACATCACTTTCCTTATCCCAAGAAACCAGACCTTCTAGATGCAAGAGGTCATTGTTCACCTTATCACGGATCGTGTTTCCATCACCATACGTCGTTTTGATGTCGTCAGTGATGAGAGTAATTCCCTTCTTTGTCAAGACAGCTTTACCCGTACCGGGCGTGACATTATAATTCGTATGGATCGTATTCTGCAAGTCCGTTGCAAGAACGGCATCGATATCGTATCCGCCATCTTTGACATTATTGGTACGAATCTCGCCATCGACATCAATCAGAGCCTCTGACGTACCATCGACAGTTATCATGGATTCACCATTATTATCGCCATTGGTCAATCCAGTGACGGTTACAGCATTCTTGAGAGCATTCTGGACACCCTCCACGTCGCCATAAACCTTCTCGAAACCATTCGTCGTGATGGTCAGATTTGCTTTGTTGACTTTAAGGTCACCCTGTGCCTTGACGATTTCGTAGTTGACGCCTGCACCATTCTCGAAGCCGACATTTTCCATGTTGACAGCATCTTCATACGGATTTGGATTAGCGTCTGCTGTCGTACGACCGACCTGATGCTCAGCATAGCTGCTACCGGATTTGATGGAAAGGGGATCGGTGCTCTCGTCGAGCTTATCATTATTGGCAAGTGCCTCGCCCGTTGCACCTTCCTGCGTGCCGGTGAGCGCTGCAGTGAGTTTCCAGTCGTTGATGGTCGCGTTGCCGTAGGTCTGGCTGCCGCTGCCGTTGATGTTGATCTGGCGTCTGAGGATCTCGACGGTGCCGCCGTCTTTTGTGGTTGCATCGGCGTAACCGCTCGCTGTGCCTTTAGCTGTCAGGTTGTAGCTTTCCGAAGAAGTGGCTTTGATGTTGTAAATCGCATTATTCTCAGGTTCACTGGCCGGTGCTTTATCGCCGCCCGTACGCGTTGCGGTCTTTGCCCAGCCTTCGCTCGTGAACGTGCCGCTGCCATTGTAGTAATCAGCTACGTCGCCTTCGTTGAAGGCATCTGTATATTCGTTGACGTTATGCTCTTTGTTATCCTGTCCGGTAAAGGTTGCCTCAGCGGTGGTCGTGACATCAGCATTCGTCAGTTCTTCGCCGTAGACTTTCGTCATATCGTTGGCGGTGACATAGACGGTCGGCTTTACCTGGAAGATGTACTTGTTGCCGTCATTCTCACTTGCCGAATACGAAGTGCTCGTTGCACCCCACTGTGCGTTTGTGCCACTGTTGAGGTTCGTGCCAAACGTATCGGCATCTGGCGAGTAGGAATAGACTTTCCAGTTGCCGCCTTCGCCGGTCGTGATGGCGGACTCTGCCGAGGTCAGGTTCTGGAACGAACCGTTCTTGCCCTGTACATCGATGACAACAGCATCGTTGTCCTGCGAATCGGTGTTCAGAGAACCGTCATTATAATCTTTGTTCAGTACGATAGAGCCATCCGTCGTGGTCAGGTTGATATTCTCATGAGCCGTGATACCATCGACATCGATGTTGCCCGTAGCCTGGATATCGACGCCCTTGGTATCAGCCGTGATGCGGTCGCCGACTGTGACGTTCTTGCCCGTGATGCTGACGCCTTCGTCAGTGTGGACAATGCCCGTGTAGTGGCTACCGCTACCAATCGCGACATCGCCAGCGTTGATCTCGACATTCTTCAGGGCAACCGAGTTACCGATGTTACCAGCAATGTCGACTTTCGAATCGCCGGCATTGATGACAAGGCCCGAATGTTCCAGATTCTTTTCCTGGACAAAGCCACGAATCGTACCAGCAGTCTCCAAGACATCGTCCCATTTGGACTCAGTACCGAAGCCAATCGAGACGATTGGGCCAGAGTTGTTCGGCTCTTTTTCTGTTTGCTTAGTGTCCTGCGAATAGCTATAGTTCCACTTGACGTAGTAGTTGTCAACGGCCGAGCCATCGTTCTTGGCGAATTTCGTGCCTTTGCCATTGTTGGCCATGCCTTCTGGGCCAGTGACCCAGTAATAACCGTCTGGATGGTCCGGATCTGCTGGATTGGGATTCAACCTCGTCGCATCGCCACTGCCGCGGCCGCCGACGATCAGCTGATACTCCTCTGGCGGGCTGGCCAGCGAGTTCTCAAGAGCCGTCGTGATTGTAGCGAGATACGTATCGCCCGTATGGTTCGTGCCCTTCGTCGCGCCCTGAGCCATTGCCTTGGCACCGGCCCAAGTAATCGACTGTGCGGCAAGATACGACGAAAGATTGCTCTTCTGCGAAGCGCTCAGCTCATCATACGATGACAGAGTAATCGTTTCTCCTGTCGCCTGAAGATCACTCTCTTTATATCCTCGTCCGCTGGTAATCCGAGATACTGTACCATCGGAATACAAAATATATCTAGGGGAAGATGCACTGGCACTAGACTTCTTAGCCCCGCTTTTAAGAGTATACGTTGGTACTGTCCTCAGGACCTCATCATAATAAGACTTGACGAAGTCTGTCCAGCCGTCCAGACCAGACGCTACACGCTTATAGGAGTTGCCGGAGTCGACTGTGCCGGTGACGGTAACTGCACCGCTTGCGCTATTACCCTTCTGCGTATCAAGCGTCAGCGTACCGCCATTCAGGCCGATGGCCACGTCGCCGTAAAGGTTGATTGCGCCGCCATTCGTCGTAACGTGGCGGTCGCCCATCTCACCCTGGTTACCGAAGTACGTGCCGACCGAGCCGGACTCAATCGTCGTGCCACTGCCAGACGTGAACGCACCACCATTCGTCGCGATATCGGCGTTGATGAGGACGGCACCGAGGCCATCGCCATCCGTGTCCGAATGGAGGTTGACATCCAGCGCACCAGAAGTCGACGTGATTCCCGCGTTAACCGTGACGTTGCGCTGTGCTTCAAGCGTCAGCGACGTATCTGCGCCACTCGTCTTATTGATGGCCGAATCCAGTGTGATGGATGCGACCTTATTGGCATCCGTTGCCTGTACCGAAACAGCCGTACCGTTATTCAACAAACGATTAACCGTGTTGCTGTTGACCCACGTGGTCATATTGCGGCTGGCCGTGCCGGATGCATCATTGCTGCTGTTATAGCTGCCATCCGTATCGCCATTCGTGACAGAACTACTGTCACTCGGCTTCGAATTCGAGATAACGACCTCAAGCGGGTCGAGCAGCCACTCGCCTGCTTTGCCGGTCTTGCCTGCTGCATCGATGTCGACGTTGTCGCCGATCTCGAGATAGTCGCCGGAGGTCTCGATGAGGCCGCCGTCTACTGCGCCGATTGTATGGAGCGTCGCTCCGTCCTCGACGTGGGTCTCTGCGCCGATAGCCTTGATCGAGCCTGCACTCTGCCCGGCCTCCATGCCGGATGCATCAAGCGTGCCGTTCAGCTCGACAATGCCATTATCGCCGCCGTCCAGAAGGATCTCACCCTTCTCGTTCTGACGCAGGGTCTTTGCTTCCATCGTGCCCGTGTTGTTGACGACCGTGCTCATGACATCGCCGGCACTCCTTGCCGTCATGACGAGATAGCCGCCATCTGCCTTGAGCGTACCGCTGTTGAGCGCCTTTGCCTTGGCAAGTGCACCGTCAACGGTGAAGTTGATCTTGCCTGCCGTATCAGCGGACAGGCTGAGGTTACGCGCTGCTGCAAGAGCCGTCGTACCCTCGGGATTCGTGATCGTGCCGCTGTTCTCGACTTCTGCCGCATGCAGCACGACGAGGCCACCCTCTGCGCGAATCGTACCGGCGTTGATGACCTTAGCCGAAGAATCCTCGGGAATCGCCATCGTGATGCCGTCTGCATTCGCAAAGTTCGTCATGTCGCTGTCGCTGATCCTCGCCGTCGAAGCGACGAGCGAGCCAACGTCAACACTGGCGTTCTTGCCGAACAGCACACCGTTGGGGTTGATGACATAGACATGTCCGTTGCCCGAGAGCGTGCCATCGATGACGGATGCAGCATCGCCGACCACGCGGTTCAATGCTACCGAGTCTTTGTCCGGCTGACGGAAGGTCACACGCTCGTCGTTCGCGATGTCAAAGCCAGACCAGTCGATTGCCAGGCGTTTGGAATCCTGGTTGACCGTCATGTCCTTGTCCTGACGCGTGATCTCGCCCTTACCGGAACGGATGACTTCACCCTGCGGCATCGCATACGCAATACCGCCGACCGACATCGCCATCATCGCAGCGGTAATCGCTGCGGCCTGGCGCTGCCAAGTCTTTCTTCTTCGCATCGCTCGTTTCATTTTGGTTCCCCTCTTTTCGTTTTCAATGCGTAAATATCTTCTTCTTCCTATCTTACAAAACCAGAAAAACAGATCGATATAGGCAAACCCATCTGCTCCTCTTCTAGTTTACACTCCTGATAGTGCGTTCTGTTATAGCGGTATCGTGCAGATAGACAGCTATATTATTCGCACTATTCTATTTATATTATACTAATTTTTTGAGCACGACACAACGAGAGAAATAAATTTTGATTATACGATATTTCAATACTATACACGTCATTCATTAATGCGGATAATGTAAGGTTTGCCCTTCTAACAGCAAAGAGCAGGGCCGACAAGGGTCCTGCTCTTCTGCAGTAAAGGCAATCAAAGCGATTGTATGATATGGATTTGTGGATTGATAGATTGTCGGTTATCAGAAGTAGACACCGCCGCGAATCCAGAAGCGGCCGCCCGTGTGGCTCGTGTCGCTCGTCGGTTCTTCGGAGCCGAGCTTCCAAGCGTAGTCGGCACGCAGGAACCAGTCCTCATAGCGCGACCAGATCAGGCCGACGCCGATGCCCTGGAGGTTGCGGTGGTTCTTAGCATCACCATTGATGCTGCTGTCCTTGTTGATCCAGACGCCGCCATGCTCGAGGTACGAGGCGAGGTGCAGCTGCTGGTCCTTGGCGCCGAGCGGCAAGAGCCAGCGCAACTCTGCACGCGTCAGATAGCCTGTATCGCCCGAAGCTTCGCTCGTCGGGTAGGCGCGCACGCCATATGGGCCACCGAGGGAGAAGTGCTCCGAAGAGTCGAGGTTGTTGAATGCATACTGGCCGCGGGCCGAGAGCAAGAGATACGTGCGGTCGTTGAGGTCCTGGCGGCGCAGGATATTGGCTCGGATCTTGTTGTAGGTACCTGTCGGTGCATTGTATGTTCCGCCAATCTCCTTATCCATTTGCAAAGCATCATTGCCAATATGGCCAAATTTGTACTCAAAGCGCCAATCCGTTGCGCCCTTGCTGTCCTGTTCATCACCATAAAGAGACCACACGGCTGCATTTCCTGTTTTATCGTTATACTTTACAGAATGATTTTCCATAAAGTCACGGTACTCATCCTGGATGTCGCTGTACTCATAGCGGATACCCGTGTAGAGGTTGTGGCGCTGGCTGCGCTGGATGGCGTAGTCGAGGCCAAGCGAAGCGACACGTGAATGGCCGACACCATCCAGCGGTTCAAAGATATCGCCGAGCTGATACGTCAGGACATTGTAGCCCGCCGTGAGCTTCATGCCGTCGCGGATGACCGGGATCGTGTAGTTGGCACCCCAGTTGAAGAGCTCGTTGCCCGTCGTCGTGATGCCGACGGCCAGATGGTCGCCCTCGCGCGCGAGGTTCAGGAAGTCGTAGTCAAGGCCGTACTCGTTGTAGCCCGTTGAGCGGTTGCCGTAGTTGTCGATGGAGAACAGGCCCTGCTTGCCATTATGCGGATTGAGGTCGAGTGTCACATGGACCGTGCCCGGATTCTCGCCTGTCGTCAGGACGGCCTTGGCATCGGCACCAGCGAGGTCGGAGAGCAGCCAGACGGCGCGCTCGAGGTTGGCGCGCGTCAGATAGTCGCCCTTCTTGAGAAAGGCCGTCTCGCGCTTGATGACGCTTTCATGGATCTTCGTGTTGTTCTGGATCGTGATGCCGTCAAAGCGGCCGACCGTCACGGCGTACTCGACGACACCGTTCTCGATCTTCTGCACTGGCAGATAGGCATGTGCGGCAATGTAGCCCCTGTCGCGGAAGTAGCGCGAGAGTGTATCGGCGCCGTCCTGCAGGTCCTTGAAGGTCACGAGCTTGCCCTTCTTGTCGGCGAGCAGGCTCTTGAGGGATTCCTCGCTGTAGATATCCTGGCCCGTAATCTTGAAGTCATTAACCTGAACCTTCAGGGTGTCTGGCAAGTCGAGGCTTGGGCGCTGCTCCTGCTCAACCTGAATGTCAGCATTGCCAAGCGAAACATCCTGTTTATCGAATTCCTTTTTTGTCTGCAAGTCCTGTTGCAATGTACCAGCATCCGGCGTCGGCGCTGCCGATGCCGTCCCCATATTCAGTAAGCCAAAGGCCACAGCCGCAGCTAGCATGCCCATGCAGCTGCCCGTGCTCTTGACAGCATGTCTGCCATGTCTCCTATGTTTCATTGAAAACCACTCCTCTTTTCTTCATGAGTTCTTCTTTCAGATTCCATTAGCGTGTTTGTTTGGTGTTTATTTTGCTCCCAGAAGTGCTCAGAAGCAGAGTTTGCCTATATTCAAATGAATATTTCGCTCTCTTGAACGCCAATTCCTGCTCACTAAGAAAAATTAGTTCTAAATACCATCAAGAATACGTAAATAGACAAACGCCCTCATTTTGTCCAACAATAAAGAACAGGCAGTCTCCTGATGGAGACTGCCTGCCAAAAAGACATGTCAGTCTTTGATATTCGTAATGATGCGGCCGAGTCGCGTGCCGGAGAAGAGGTTCCAGGTCCACTTGATGGCAACCGTGAAGTTGGCATGGGCACCGGCGAGGCGCAGGAGATGGACGAACATCCATGCGCACCATGCGATGAAGCCCGTCATCTGCGGATTAATCTTCGTCTTGTCAACGACGGCCTCCCCGCGGCCGATCGTGGCCATGGCGCCGAGGTCCTTGTAGTGGAACGTCGCGAGGTCCTGCTGGCCCTGGATGAGCTTCATGATGTTGTCGTGCGCCGTCTGTGCCTGCTGCATGGCAACCGGTGCGACGGTCGGCAGTGGGCGCTCTGTGCCGTGCTGGTAGTGTGCGCAGTCGCCGATGGCGAAGACGCAGTCGCTGCCCTCGACCTGCAGTTTTTCGTTAACGATGATGCGGCCGCCGCGGTCGACTTCGCCGCCGCAGTCCTTGATGAATGGCACAGCCTTAACGCCAGCTGCCCAGATGACCGTCTGCGTCGGGATCGTCGTGCCGTCCTTGAGCTTGAGGTCATTGCCGTCATAGCCGACGACCTGCGTATTGAGCATGACATCGACGCCTTTCTTGCGCAGTACCTTGACGGCGTGCTCGCGCAGATTCGGTGCGACCATCGGCAGGACGTTGGCCGTGGCCTCGATGAGCTTGACGCTGACTTCGCTGAAATCGAGGTTGTGGAACTCTTTCTGCTGGATGCCAAAGAGCTCCGTCAGGGCGCCGGACTCCTCGATGCCCGTCGGGCCGCCACCGACGACGACGAATGTCAGCATGCGGCGGCGCACCTCTGGGTCGGTCTCCTTGTTAGCTCGCTCGAACATGTGCAGCACGTGGTTGCGGATGTGCAGGGCTTCCTGCAGCGTCTTCATGCCGTAGGAGTGCTCCTCGACTTCCTGCATGCCGAAGTAGTTCGTCGTCGCGCCGGCAGCGAGGATCAGGTAATCATAGGCAATCTCGCCATGGTTCGTCAGCAGGACCTTGCGAGCCTGATCGACGCCTTCAGCCTTGGCCATGAAGAATTCCACGTTCCTGCTCTTGCGGAAGAACGCACGGACTGGATATGCGATTTCGTCCGTCGAGAGGACTGCCGTCGATACCTGGTACAGGAGCGGCTGGAAGAGCTGGAAGTTGTGACGGTCGACGAGCAGGACGTCAACATTCTCCTTCGCAAAGAGTTTGGCGAGCTTGACGCCGCCGAAGCCTGCACCGACAATGACAATACGTGGTTTCTTCTGATTCTGCTGCATGATAAGTCCTCCCCTAAGACACCCACAAACGAATGGCGAATAAAAATGATTGCATAATTGTAGTGAAAGTGAAAAAATTAACTTTATCGAGTAAAAAAATACAAGAACGTAACTTTTTTCACATGCGTGATGATAACTTTGCCTCAAGATCGCAGAGAACGCGCCTTTTGTAACTTTCGCATCTGCACTGTCGAGAGCGCGGTTTTTCTTTCGACTACTATCATAGCACGTTTCACGCACATTGCAAGCAGTTTTGCGCTTTTTTTCACAAGCTTATCGTTTCATTCTACTTTTCTGTCAATTTTGAATCTGTTTCATCGGTATGTATCATGGCTATGTCGTTCCATGCATAGCAGAAATGCTGAAAAAGACTACCTCTGGCATATCCCAATGCCAGAGGTAGTCTCCATAATCTCTTGGCAGATATCCAATCGATCAGTAGCGCTTGCGCTTGACGGACGAGTCGTAGCCGAGCTGCTCGCGGTACTTCATGACGGTACGGCGCGAGAGCGCAATGCCCTGCGCCTTCAGCAGCGTGCAGAGCTTCTGGTCAGATAGCGGCTTATGCGGGTCCTCGCCCTTGATGAGGCGCTCGATGGCTGACTTGGCCTGGGCCGCGGCGACGTCCTCCCCCGTCTCGCTTCGCGTGCTGCGCAGCGTGAAGAAGCTGCGCAGCGCGACGATGCCTGTCGGCAGCTCGGCGTACTTATTGGCGACGGCGCGGCTCACGGTCGACTCGTGCACGCCGATGGTGTCGGCCACGTCCTTCATCGTCATCGGCTGCAGGAAGGCAGGCCCCTTCTCGAAGTAAGCCGGCTGGCGACGCACAATCTCCTCGACGACGCGGCGGATTGTCGCGCGCCGCTGCTCGATGCTATTGATGAGCCATGAGGCCGCATGCAGGCGACTCGCTATGTACTTCTGAGTCGCCTTGTCGAAGGTGTCGGACTGCCGATAGAGCGCAGAGATGTGCAGCTGCGGCACGTCACTTTCCTCGACCTCGACTTCGTAACCCTGCTCGCCCCTCCGGATGATGACGTCCGGCGTGATGTAGGCAGGGGCACCCGTGCCGTAGGCCGCGCCCGGCTTTGGATTGAGTCGGCGCACGATGTCGACGGCCATCTGCACGGCGGCGGGCTCGACGTGCTCAGCTGCCGCAATCTCCTTGATGCGGTGTGCGGCGACTTCGTCGAGATGACGGTCGATGACAGCGGCGATGAGACCTTCGTAAATGCCCTGACGCTCGGCCTGCAGGCGCAGGCATTCGGCGAGGTCGCGCGCGCCGACGCCAGCGGGCTCAAAGCTCTGGATGACGGCGAGGATGCGCAGGATCTCTGCCTCGCTGCAGCCCATCGCGCGGGCTGCCTCCGCCGTCGGCAGTGTCAGGTAGCCGCGGCTGTCGAGCGAGCCGACGAGGAAGGTCGCCACGGCGCGCTCGTACTCGTTCTCCTTGAAGGTGAAGTTGACCTGCTCGAGCAGTTCTTCCTCCAGCGTCATGTGGAGCGGCGCGGCCGCATCGAACTGACGGTCGTCCTCGTCGGTGAAGTAGGACGGCTGCTTGCTGCCGCCGTCGAGGTAGTCGGCAAGCGCTCGGACGTCCATGCTGCCGTCCTGCTCGTAGAGATCCCGCCGCCCTGTCGGATACTCCATCTCGAGCACGGGATTCTCGAGGTATTCTTTCTCGATGACCGCGCAGAGGTCCTGCGAGGAAAGCTGCAGGATCTGGATGGCCTGCTGCAGCTGCATCGTCATCGCCAGATGCTGCGAGAGATTCATGCCAAGTGACTGCTCGATGGCGCTCACCCCCTTCTTCAATCTTCACGCCCTGTGATTTTCAAACATCTCAATTAATTATAGCATAAAAAATCCACTGCACCAATATTGACTGATGCAGTGGATTGTGTGATAAGCAGATGGAAGAGCGGCCTTATGCCTGCTTCTGCGACATGGCAGCAGCGATGGCAGCGCCGAGGCCCGAACCACCGTTCTCGAGGACGGTGTCGACGAGTGATGCCGATTCGCCGAGCAGCTCGGAGAGGGCGCGCATGATGTTCTCTTTCGCCAGCGGCATCTTCTCGTAGACCGAGCCGTCGATGGCGATGTGCTGCTTCTTGATGGCGTCGTCGCCGGCCAGCTGCCAGATGATGCCGACGTACGTAGCCGTGACGAGGCGTGCCGAGCGGACGACGAGAGCCGAAGCGAGCTCCTGCAGGCGCTGGCGGTCGACCTCTTCGAGGTCATGGCCCGTCTTGGCGCTGACGATGCGGCCGACTTCCGTGAGGCCAGCCGTCTCATCGAGGATGATGTTGCTCATGTCGATGCTCGTGAAGCCGTACTTCTTGCCCTTCTCGCCGAGCAATTCTGCGATGGCCATGCCGAAGAGCTCGCCCATGTAACGGCCAGAGACCATCTTCTCGAGGCGCTGCTCACCCGGCTTCTCCGACTGTGCGTCGAACTCTGCGTCAAAGCGGTTCGGCGCGAGCTTCATGAAGCCGCCGGACTCGAGGTTGAGGATCATCGGGCGCTCGGCCTTGCCCTTGAACGGCTCGAAGTAGCAGGTGTTGTGGCCCGTCGCATAGATGGAGCCGATGTAGGTGTCGGCCTGCTTGTAGGCAGCGGCGAGCAGGACGGCGACCGTATCGTTGATGACAGCCGTCGGCTCGACATTGTCGATGCCCTGACGGTGCAGCGCTTCCTTGAGCAGGTCATTGACGACCTTGCCCTCGACGCCTGCCGTGGCGAATTCCTTCGTCCAGATGATGAGCTTCGCGTTGTAGAGGTCCGTCTGCTCGGAGGGGAAGGAGAAGGTGTGGCCGAGCAGGTACTTCGTCGTGTGGTCGCCCTCGATGGCCTCATCGACGAGCTCTGCGATGAAGTCGAACTGCTGCTCTGCCGTCGAACCCTCGCCGACGAAGTCGTAGACGCCTTCGACGCGCAGCGGCTTCGCGACTTTCTTGAGGACTTCGAACTTGCCGTGACCGTCGAGGCGGATGCGCAGGACGCGGACGTTCGTGCCGCCGAAGTCGAGCGCGAGGTACTCGCCCGTCTCCTCGCCCGTCGGCAGGCCGACGTACGACTTGAGCATGCGCAGCGACGACTCGTCCGGATTCTCGAGGCCCTTGCGCAGGTCATAGCGGAAGTCAGCCGCGACTTCGTGAAGGCGCGTTCCGTCGACCTTGAATTCCTCGATGATCTCAGCAAACTGGTTCTTGTCAAATGCCATGATTACCTTCCCCTTTATATCTTGAAATAGAGATAAATGATTAGCGTTTTGAACGTTGATTCAGGAGTCCTGCTGCTCGGCGATCTCCTCGAGATACGCCCAGCGCTCCATGAGGTGGTCGAGCTCCGCAGCAAGGCGCGTCTCCTCGCGGCCGAGCTCTGCAAGCCGCGTGTAGTCGGACGCATTCTGCTGCATCTCGAGCCGGACGACCTTTAGCTCGCCCTCCTTGCTCGCGATGACGCCCTCAATCTCCGCGTACTCCTTCTGCTCGCCGAAGCTCAGGCGTCGCTTGGCTTCGCGTGCGGGGCGCTCCTGCACTTTCTTTGCTTCGCGTTTCTCACTGGCAGCAGATGGTGCACTCTGTGCCTTCTCTGCCTTTTCTTCCTCTTCCTCGCGCTCCTTCTCCTTGTAGTAGGAGTAGCCGCCCGCATAGAGGCGCAGGCTGCCGTCGGGCTGGTAGACGAAGACCTTGTCGGCCAGCCGATCGACGAAGAAGCGATCGTGCGAGACGAAGAGGATGGCGCCGCGGAAGTCGTCGATGAACGATTCGAGCACCGACATCGTCTCGAGGTCGAGGTCGTTCGTCGGCTCGTCTAAGAGCAGGACGTTCGGTTCCTCCATGAGGATGCGCAGCAGGAAGAGCCGGCGCTTCTCGCCGCCCGACAGCCGCGCGATCGGCGTCCACTGGAGCTCGCCCGGGAACAGGAAGCGTTCCATGAGCTCCTTGGCCGAGATGCGCGAGCCGTCTGCGAGCGTGATGGCGCGCGCGGCCTCCTGGATGTACTCGATGGCGCGCAGGCGCTCGTCCATGCTGACGGCGCGCTGCGTGAAGTAGCCGATCTTGACGGTCTGACCGATCGTCACCGTGCCGCTCGTCGGCTTGAGTCGGCCCGCGAAGATGTTGAGCAGCGTCGACTTGCCCGTGCCGTTGCGGCCGAGAATGGCCACGCGGTCGTTGCGCAGGACGGTGTAGGAAAAGTCGCGGACGATGGTCCGGCCGCCGACCTCGTAATTCACGTGGTCGAGCTCGATGACCGTCCGGCCGAGGCGGCTGCCCGCGAGGCCGATCTCGACCGTGCTGCGGTCGAGGTCGACCTTCTTGTTCTTGACCTCTTCATAGCGCTCGATGCGGGCCCGCTGCTTCGTCGAGCGGGCCTGTGCGCCGCGGCGCAGCCACTTGAGCTCGTTGCGCAGGAAGTTCTGGCGCTTCTGCTCGCTGGCCTCCTCGCGCTCGATGCGCGCTTCCTTCTGCTCGAGGAACGAAGAGTAGTTGCCCGTGTAGGTGTAGGCACTGCCCTTGTCGAGCTCGAGGATCTTCGTCGCCGTGTTGTCGAGGAAGTAGCGGTCGTGCGTGACCATCAGCAGGGCGCCCTTCTGCCCCTTGAGATATTCCTCGAGCCAGGCGATCGTCTCGCTGTCGAGATGGTTCGTCGGCTCGTCGAGCAGCAAGAGGTCGCACGGCTGTATCAGGGCCGTCGCGAGAGCAAGGCGCTTCTGCTGGCCGCCCGAGAGCGTGCCGGCCTTGGCCGTGTAATCCGCGATGCCGAGCTTCTGCAGCACGGTCTTGGCCGTGCTCTCGACCTGCCAGCCGTCGAGCTCGTCGATCTTCCCGGCGTACTGCATGATGCGCTTCTGGATGGAGGGGCTCTCCGGGTCCTTGGCCGCATCGGCCAGCGCGAGCTCGTAGCCGCGCAGGGCGTCCATCAAGGGCGTCATGCCGCGGAAGACCTCCATGAGCACCGTGTGCTCCGGGTCGAAGACCTTATCCTGCGCGAGGTACTCGATGCGCAGGCCGCGCATCGTGACCATCGTGCCGTCATCGACAGGCACGAGCCCCGCGATGGCCTTGAGGAACGTCGACTTGCCCGTGCCATTGACACCGACGATGCCGACCTTGTCCCCCGCGTCCATGCTGAGGTTGACCCCGGCGAACAACTGCTTCTCGCCGTAGCTCTTCGTGAAATTTTCGAGTGTAATGATCATCTATTATCTTCCTGTTTCCATCCGAATACGTCTTTATTATACTGTTTTTCTCCTGAAAATCCTAGTACAGGAAATGAAACGAGATTCTTACGGCATGTCGACGATCTCATCGTGCTCCTTCTCGAGGTCTTCGGCGCAGTGGATCAGCACGCGCGTGATGCGCACGCCGTCGACTTCCTCGACGTAGAACAGATTGCCGCCCGAGGCCGCCATCTGACCGACGCGCGGCGTCTGGCCGATCTGGTCGTAGAGCCAGCCGCCGATGGTGTCGACGTCCTCATCCTCGATGTCGATCTCGAGGATGTCCTCCAATTCTTCGAGCAGCATCTTGGCATCGACCGAGAAGATGCGCTTGCCGCGGCGCTCGGCCGTCGGGCGCTCCTCATCGAACTCGTCCTGGATGTCGCCGACAATCTCCTCGACGATGTCCTCGATCGTCACCATGCCGGCCGTGCCGCCGTACTCATCGACGACGATGGCCATCTGAGAGCGCTGCTTCTGCATCGTCTTGAGCAGCACGCTGACGTCCATGCTCTCCGGCACGATCAGGGCCTTGCGCGCAAGGCGGCGCAAATTGGGCTTGCGCCCCTCCGCCATGACGCGCATGAGGTCCTTGACGTGCAGGAAGCCGACGATGTGGTCCTTGTCCTCGTGGCAGATTGGGTAGCGCGTGAGCTGCTCCTCGAGGATCGTGTGGAGGTTCTCCTCCATCGTGTCCTCGAGGTAGAGGCAGACCATGTCCGTGCGCGGCGTCATGATCTCGCGGACGTTGAGGTCCGTGAAGTCGAAGACGTTGTCGACGAAGTCGACCTCCGTGTCGTCGATGAGGCCCTGGCGGTGGCTCTCCTCCATGAGAAGGCGGATTTCCTCCTCGGTGTGGGCGTCATCACCCTCTGAGGCCGTGTGGAAGCCCATGCGATGCGCCACCCAGTTGGCCACGTGGTTGAGCAGCCAGACGAACGGGTACATGACGCGGTGGAAGATCAGCATGGGCAGCGCGACATTCAGCATGATCTTCTCGACGTTCTGGATGGCCATCGTCTTCGGCGTCAGCTCGCCGAGCACGATGTGCATCCCTGTGATGATGGAGAACGCGAGCGCCAGCGAGATCGTGTGGCCGACGACGTCGTCGAGGCCGACGGCATGCGTGATCGGCAGGATCAGCGTCGCGACGGCCGGCTCACCGACCCAGCCGAGGCCGAGCGAAGCCAGTGTGATGCCGAGCTGCGTCACTGAGAGCGATGCGTCGAGGTGGTCTGTCAGCTGCTTGGCGTATTTGGCCTGGCGGCTGCCCTCCTGAATCAGCGTCTCAAGGCGTGAGGGCCTTATCTTGACGCAGGCGAACTCCGCCGCGACAAAGAAGCCGTTCATCGCGATGAGGAAGAAAACGAGCAATAACTGGAATAGTATGGGCACAATGTCCAAATCCGAGTAACCTCCTAAGTCCTGAAAATACGATACTGATTTACTACTTTACTGTTTTTTATACTGTTTCTTGTGCGATCCCTTAGCGGACTTGTCCGCCTTGATCTCGCGGATTGGCTTGACTGCTTTAACTCCCTTGGTCGGCCTTGCCGAGCGCGGTCCGCGCTGCTTTGCCGGCTGGTGCGTAGACGGCGCTGCGGCGCGTGGCAGGCGCTCGAACTCGATGCCGAGCTTCTTGCCGAGCTGCTCGAGCTTGACGGCTTCCTTGAAGTCAATCAGCGTGATGACCGCCCCCTGATGGCCGGCGCGCGCCGTGCGGCCGGCGCGGTGCTGGTAGACCTGCGCGCTCTCCGGGAAGTCGAGGTTGATGACGTAGTCGACGGCGGGGATGTCGAGCCCGCGCGCTGCGAGGTCCGTCGACAGCAGCAGCTGCGCGCGGCCGCCCTTGATGGCGGCGATAGCCGACTGGCGCGACTGCTTGGCGTCCTTGCCGAGCAGCGACTCCGCGCGGATGCCCTCGTAGCGCAGCTTCGCGAGCGTCTGCTCCGCCGCGAACGTCCTGTTGATGAAGACGAGGCCGCGCTCGATTGGCAGTGAACGCGTGAGCTTGCGCACGCGCTCGATCTTCTCGCGGAACGGCACGGTGACGAAGTAATGATGGCAGGCGGCGATCTCTTCGGCCGACTGCTCAATCTCGATGTGCTCAGGATGGCCGAGGAACGAAGCGCGCTCACGCGCCTTCTTCGGGTCCGTCGCCGAGAACATCAGCGCCTGGCGGTCCTGCGGCAGGAGCTTGACGACATCGGCCGTCGTCATGTCGTTCTGGTCATCGAGCAGGCGGTCGAACTCGTCGAGCACGAGGAAACGGACGCCTGTCAGCTTGAGCTTGCCCTTGCGCGCGAGCTCGAGGATGCGGCCGGCCGAGCCGACGACAAGCTGCGGCTTTTCCTTGAGCTTGTTGATCTGGCGCGCGATGTTCGCGCCGCCGATGAGGCCCTGCACGCGGATGCCGAGGTCTGCCTTCTGGCTCAGGTCCCGCGCCTCGGCTGTGATCTGCATCGCCAGCTCGTACGTCGGCGCGAGCACGACGGCCTGCGCCTCGCGGCGCTCTTTGTCGAGCTGCATGAGGATGGGCAGCAGGTAGGCGAGCGTCTTGCCCGTGCCCGTCGGCGCTACGCCGAGGATATCCGTGCCAGCGAGGATCTTCGGGATGGCCTGCTGCTGGATGGGCGTCGGCGCTTTGATGTTCTTGTCGGCGAGGACCTCTATGAGGGCCTCGCTGACTCCTAAGTCTCGAAACGTTGTCATATCTTCTCCTTATATCAAACAGGCATCACTTCAAGAGTGGCTTGCCGTGGTCGTCGTCAAACGTGGCCGTGCACCGCGGGTAATTCGAACAGCCCCAGAAGACGCCGTTGCGGCCGTGGATGCTGCGCAGATGGCCCTCGCGGCAGCGCGGGCAGAGGTAATCGGAAGATGCCGCATCTTTCGCCACGTGTTCCATCGGGCTGGCCGAGTACTTGGGCTTGTCGGCCCAGGACTGCCAAGAGGAAGATGCCTTCTTCTGCTGTGCTTCATAGCTCTTCGCGTCGGCCTCCATGCGGGCCGCGTAGTCGGCAGGCGAGAACAGCGCATTGAGCGCGGCGATGTCGTCGGCCGACTCCGCCGAGCTGTAGCGCCCCGCTGCTTGAGCGGATGGCTGATGCTCTTGCCAGGCGAGCGCCGAGGCCGAGACGGCCGCCGGTGCCGCGGCGCACGGCCTGCGCGCGAGGCGCGCTTTCGCGTCCTCGAGGTCCGGCTTGCCATCCTTGTCGTTGCAGGTCATGCGGCATTTCGGGTAATTCGAACAGCCCCAGAAGACGCCGTTCTTGCCCTTGCGCTTCGTCAGCACGCCCTGATGGCAGCGCGGACAGACGTTCTCGCCCTTGACCTCCATGTGGACGTCCGTCGCCTTCGCGCAGAGCTTGCGCGTGAAGGCGATCTGGCCCTGCAGGAAGTCCGCGAGGCTGCCCTCGCCCTCCGACATCGAGTGGAGCTTGTCCTCCCAGATGGCCGTCGAATCGGGGTACGTGAGCTCGTCGGGCAGCGCGTCGACGAGCAGGTAGGCCGCGGGCGTCGGTACGAGGTACTTCTTCTTGCCCTCTGCCTTCATGAACTTGCGGCGGATGAGGTCATCGATGATCGTCGCGCGCGTCGCCTCGGTGCCGATGCCGTAGACATCCTTGAGCTGTTTCTTGGCCTCGGGATTCTTGACGTACTTGTGGATTTCCTTCATGCCGGCCAACAGTGTCGAGGCCGTGAAGCGCGTCGGCGGCTTCGTCATCTTCTCGAGCATGCGGCCGCGCTGCCAGCTCACATCGTCCTTCTTCTTCATGGCCGGTAAGGTCTTGGCATTCTCTTCCTTGTCCTCTTCCTTGTCCTCTTCCTTGTCCTCTTCCCCATCGGACTCCTTTTTCTTCTTCTGCGACTGGTACATGACCTTCCAGCCGAGGTCGCGCTCCGTGCGGCCGCTGGCCGTGAACGTCTCATCCTTATACTGTACCTCGACCTTTGTCTGATCGTAGGTGTGGACAGGGTAGAACTGCGCGAGATAGGAGCGCGCGATGAGGTGGTAGAGATTGCGCTCTTCCTGCGTCATCTTCGTGACGTCGGCCTGCACCGTCGTCGGGATGATCGCATGGTGCGCCGAGATCTTCTTGTCGTTCCAGGCGCGGCTCTTCTGCTTGGGATTGGCCGCCTTCACCCACGCGGCAACCTGCGCATCACCGGCCTGAGCGAGGTGCGAAAGGATGGTCGCGGCCTCGCCGAGCTGGTTTGTCGGCAGGTACTCGCAGTCCGAGCGCGGGTACGTCGTGAGCTTCTTCTCGTAGAGCTTCTGCGCCGTGTCGAGGACGAGCTGCGGCGCGTAGCCGAAGCGCTTGCCCGCGAGCACCTGCAGCGTCGAGAGCGAGAACGGCAGCGGCTGCGGCTCCTGCTTCTTCGCCTTCTGATAGGCGGAGATGACGGCATCGTGCGGCAGTCCCTCGAAGAAGGCGAGCTTCTCGTCGGCGATCTTCTTGTCGATCAGGCGGTTCTCGCTGTCGAGCCCGGCCATCGTGTCCTTGGGCTTCCACTGCGCCTCGAAGCTGCCGTTCTCATGCTGGAAGATGCCGCGGATCAGGTAGTACGTGACAGGCTTGAAGTGCTCGATCTCGCGCTCGCGGCGCACGACGAGCGAGAGTGTCGGCGTCTTGACGCGGCCGATCGGCAGCACGAGGCGCTCGTGGCCGGCGCGCCGCGCAGCCAGGGTATAGGCGCGCGAGAGGTTCATGCCGATGAGCCAGTCGGCCCGCGCACGCGCGAGCGCCGACTGCTTGAGGTTGAAGAAATCGCGGTTGTCGCGCAGACTTGCATTGGCCTTCTTGATGCTCTTCTCGTCGAGTGCATTCAAGAGAATGCGGCGCACGGGCTTCTTGTTCCCGAGGTAGTCGAGCACCTCGTCGACGAGCAGCTGTCCCTCGCGGTCTGGGTCGCCGCCGTGCACGATCTCGTCGGCCTTCTCGATCAGGGACTTGACGATGGCGAACTGCTTCTCGCAGTCCTTATCGACGAAGAGCTTCCAATGCTCGGGGATGATGGGCAGGTCCTCCGCGCGCCAGCGCTTGTACTTCGGGTCGTACTCCTCCGGCTCCGCCTGACGCAGGATGTGGCCAAAGAGCCAGGTCACGACGCCGTCCTTCGTCACGAGGTAGCCATCGCGCCGCGTGACGGGGCCCGTCAGGCATTTGGCGAGCTCACGCCCCACACTCGGTTTCTCGGCAATATACAGACGCAAGAGTCTTGCAGCCTCCTTTCAAGAATCAAATCAAGAATCAAAAAATCACGAGACGAGCTTGTAGATGCCCCAGACGATGACGCCGACCCAGGCCAGCAGGAAGAGCGTCACGAGGACACCGGCGAGCTTGGCATGCTTGAGGATGTAGTCGGCCTGCCGCTCGCAGTCCGACCGCACGCCGTACGGCAGCAGCCGCATGAGCGCGGCAATGGCTGCCGGCACGATCACGACATCGTCGACCATGCCGAGCACGGGGATGGCATCGGGAATGAGGTCAATCGGGCTCAAGAGGTAGAGGATGGCCAGGAGCATCATGCCCTTGACCTTCCGCGGGGTCTGGCGGCTCTTGAGCGAGAGCAGCATGACGAGGATGTCATGGCGGAAAAGGCGCAGTACGCCGAGTAATCGTCCCATTTTCGTAAACTCCTAGAATCGAATAAATATACCTTTATTCTACCACACAACGAGCCGTGCTGTCTGGAAAGGTCCTGAATTTGCCAAAGTTGAACAATCTTCTTATACAGTTATAACATAGGAATTGACAGCACTATTCCCATTTGGTATAATAAATTAACATTTTTACAGATAATAATTCTCTTTGGTAGTTTTATCTTTACAGGAGGACAACATATGAGCAAGAAGACCTTCCCGCTCTCCAAGGACGAGCTTGAGGAAATCATCAAGAAGTACCCGACTCCGTTCCACATCTACGACGAGCACGCCATCCGCGAGAACATCCGCAAACTCCAGAAGGCGTTCGCCTGGGCGCCGCGCTTCCGCGAGCAGTTCGCCGTCAAGGCGCTGCCGAACCCGCGCATCCTGCAGGTCCTGCACGAGGAGGGCGCTGGCACGGACAACAGCAGCCTCGCCGAGCTCGTGCTCTCGGAAGTCTCGGGCTACAAGGGCTCGGAAATCCTGCTGACGTCCAATGACACGCCGGCTGATGAGTTCCAGAAGGCCATCGAGCTCGGTGCCATCATCAACCTCGATGACATCAGCCACCTCGACTACCTCGAGAAGAACGCCGGCCTGCCGGAGATCATCTGCTTCCGCTACAACCCGGGCGACCTCATCGAGGGCAATGACATCATCGGCAAGCCGACGGAAGCGAAATACGGCCTGACGCGCGACCAGCTCTTCGAGGCCTACAAGATGGCCAAGGAGAAGGGCGTCAAGCGCTTCGGCCTGCACACGATGGTCGCCTCGAACGAGCGCCGCACAGAGGCCTTCGTCTTCACAGCCAAGCTCATGTTCGAACTGGCCGTCGAGCTCAAGAACCGCCTCGGCATCCACGTCGAATTCGTCAACATCGGCGGCGGCATCGGCATCCCCTACCGCCCGGAGGAAGAGCCGGTCGACCTCGAAGCCGTCGGCGAGGGCATCCACAAGCTCTACGACGAGATGATGGTACCGGAAGGTCTCGGCGACGTCGCCATGATGACGGAGAGCGGCCGCGCCATCACAGGCCCGGCTGGCTGGCTCGTCTCGACGGTCCTGCACGAGAAGAAGACCTACAAGGACTACATCGGCCTCGACTCCTGCATGGCCAACCTCATGCGCCCGGCCATGTACGGCGCTTACCACCACATCACGATTGCAGGCAAGGAAAACGAGCCGTGCGACCACGTCTACGACGTCACGGGCTCGCTCTGCGAGAACAACGATAAGTTCGCCATCGACCGCAAGCTGCCGAAGATCGACATCGGCGACCGCGTTATCATTCACGACACGGGTGCACATGGCAGCGCGATGGGCTTCAACTACAACGGCAAGCTCTGGTGCGCCGAACTGCTGCTCCACGAGGACGGCAGCGTCGAGCTCATCCGCCGCGCCGAGACCCTCGACGATTACTTCGCCACCCTCAAGTATCCGGGCAGCGTGATTAAATAAGAACGCACATCGCACATCGTAGATAGCAAGGCCGGGGATTATACGCACATCCGGATAGCAAGGCGTGGAAGCATGTATAGAAAACTGACATCGTAAATAGCAAGGCCGGGGATGACCGGGCAACGCTACGCATTTGCCCGGCCATCCCCTCTTTGTGTGTGCGAGACGAGCCTGCTTCCCGCTAAGTTTGCAGACATCCAGCGGAGAGGCATGTGTTTCGCCTGCAGAAGCGAAGCGATTGCCCGCAGGGATGGGCCCCAAGAAGAACGAGGCAGAGCATGCGATGTCAGAACGCCGTGGCAGGCGGCGAAGAAGCCTCCATGAGGATATGGCCATGGGGTCCATTCAGCTGAGCGCCGAAGCCGAAATACATGCCTCCCCGCCATCAATGGTACGATGTAAAAAAATAAAATAAAGTATAAAATAAAGTAAAAAAGAGCCGCTACCCAACTCGCTTGGGTAGCAGCTCTTTTTTCTGTCTTGAATTACTGATTCCGATCAGGCCAGCACGCGTGCGAGGCGTACGAGCTCTGGGTTCAGGGTCTTCGTGTTGTTGACGGCCTCGAAGAGGTTGACCGCCACGACCTTGCCTTCGTTGAAGCCGAAGACGACGTCCGATGCGCCCGAGATGATGGCCAGAGCGGCTTTCTCGCCGAGCATCGAGGCCTTCATGCGGTCTTCGACCGTCGGCGAACCGCCGCGCTGGATGTGGCCGAGGACCGATACGCGCGTATCGATGCCCGTCTTCTCCTCGACGGCCTTGCCGATCTCAATGGCCGAGCCAGCGCCTTCCGCTACGACGATGATGCTGTAGCGCTTGCCTGCGTCGTACATCTCCTTGATCTCCTCGCACATCGTGTCGATGTTGAACTTGACCTCCGGGACGAGGACGAACTCAGCGCCGCCTGCGATGCCGGACATCATGGCCAACCAGCCGGAGTTGCGGCCCATGACCTCAACGAGCATGATGCGGCGATGTGCCGAAGCCGTATCGCGCAGCTTGTTGATGGCATCGACGATCGTGTTGGCCGCCGTGTCGCAGCCGATCGTGTAGTCCATGCCCCAGACATCGTTGTCAATCGTGCCTGGCAGGCCGACGATTGGCAGGCCCGTCTCCTTCGAGAGCAGCGAGCCGCCCGTCAGACTGCCGTCGCCGCCGATGATGACGAGGCCTTCGATCCCACGCTTCACGAGGTTTTCATAGCCCTTGCGACGGCCTTCCGGCGTCTTGAACTCCGGGCAGCGAGCCGTTCCGAGGAACGTGCCACCACGCTGGATGAGGTCGCTGACGCTGCGGCTCGTGAGCTCCTCGATATCGTCATCGAGCATGCCCTGGTAGCCGTTGTTGATGCCATAGACTTTTACACCCTCGTAAAGTGCCGTACGGACAACGGCACGTGCCGCAGCATTCATGCCCGGGCTGTCGCCGCCAGATGTCATTACAGCAATCGCTTTTTTGATCATGGGAACATCTCTCCTATTCCATCGATTCCATACTTATCCCAATCATCCCACCGTTTCATGCAGCAGGATAATCAAATAGCCTGATTCCATTTCCTTCTTTATTTTACGGAATTCATCTAAAAATGTAAAGGGTTTCATGCAAAACAACGCCTTCTCCTTGAGGAAAAGGCGTTGCAGATCATGGATTTTGTTCCATGAGACAGAATGCACTTTATTTGACATTCATGATGCCGAGGGCATAGCAGACAATGCCGAGTGCGAAGAGGCCGAATATGATCCAGATCGCGTTGACCTTGCGCTTCATCAAAGCCATGCATGCGAACGTCATGAGCAACGGGATCAGGCCAGGCATCAGCTGATCGAGGATGGTCTGGACCGTCGTCGTGACGACTTCGCCCTTGGCGTTCGTGATCTGCGAGACGACGACCGGGATGTTGACGCTCGTCCACTTGTTGACCAGGGCGCCCATGACGAAGAGGCCGAGGATAGAGGCACCTTCCGTGAGTTTCTGCAGGCGGTTGCCAGCGACATCCTGGACGATGTCCGTGCCTTTGGCGTAGCCGTACTTGATGCCGTACCAGCGCACCCAGAGGCGGACGAAGTTGAAGAGCACGAAAAAGATGATTGGGCCGAGGATGCTGCCAGAGATAGCGAACGATGCGCCGAGGGCTGCGGTAATCGGGCGCAGCGTGCCCCAGAAGATCGGGTCGCCAACGCCGGCCAGCGGGCCCATCATGCCGACCTTGATGCCGTTGATGACGCCATCGGGGATGTCGGCACCATTGGCCTTCTTCTCCTCCATGGCCGCCGTGATGCCGATAATCGGTGCGGTGACGAACGGCTGCGTGTTGTAGAATTCCAGGTGACGCTTCATGGCCTGCTTGAGCTCCTCACCCGTGTAGAGGCGCTTGAGGATTGGCACCATGCCGAAAGCAAAGCCCAGTGCCTGCATGCGCTCCATGTTCCAGGAGCCCTGCAGGAAGTTCGAACGGATGAACGCCCAGAAAAAATCGCTCTTTGTCAGTTTCTTCTCCATCGTATTTCCCTCCATTCCTCAATCCAGTTCATCGTCAAGGTCGTCATCCGCATCCGAAGAGGACTCCGACGAAGCCGGCGCTGCAGCGAGCTGAGCGTACTTCGGATTGAGCTGGATGTAGACGATGGCGCAGACAAGGCCGATGACACCGAGTGCAACGAGGTTGAACGTTGTGAACGCTGCGATGACAAAGCCGAGGAAGAAGAACGGCATGAGGTACTTCGCGCCCATCATGTTGATGACCATCGCATAACCGACGACGACGATGAAGCCGCCGGCAACCTGAAGGCCGCCCGTGATGACCGGCGGGATGGCTGCGAGCATGGCCTCGACTGCGCCCGTGCCGATATACATGGCAACGAGTGTCGACGGGACAGCGACGCGCAGTGCCTGGATGAGCAGAGCGCCGAGATGGCAGATATCGATGCCGCGCAGCTCGCCCTTCTCAGCATAGTGGTCAGCCTGATGCTGGAAGACGACGGTGAGCGTACGGCAGAGGATCGTGAGCACCTGGCCAGCTGCGGCGAGCGGCATGGCAATCGCGATGCCCGCGCCAATGGTCTGATGGCCTGCGATGACGAGGATGGTCGAAATGACGGATGCCAGGGCGGCATCTGGTGCCATGGCAGCACCGATGTTCATCCATCCTAGTGCGATCATTTCAAGCGTACCACCAATAATGATGCCGGTCGTGATATCGCCGAGGATGAGTCCCGTGAACGTGCAGGCGATGAGCGGACGATGCGTCTGAAGCTCATCGAGAACGGAGCCCATGCCGGCAACAGCAGACACAATGAAGATTGCAAGGATCTGCAGACTGCTAAGTTCCATGATGTTCCCCTCCAATTTCTTGTTGAATCCTTATTGGATTCTTGTTGATTGATGGATTACCCGATTTACTTGTTTACCTGATTCTCAATCTGATTTTCGATTTGCGATGTGCGATGTGCAAAAGTCGTCGCGAGGATGGGCTCATCCGGGAAATCCCCCTCGATTCCCGGATGAGGGCTGCTGTCACTTCAGGACATCCATGAGATTCTGCTTCTTATCTGTATCTACTTTGCGGATCTCCAGCTCAATGCCCATCTCGTTGAGTTTCTTGAACGCGGCGATATCCGTATCATCGACCGAGACAGCGCTCGTGATCTGATGCTTGCCCTCGTGGAAGCTCATGCCGCCGATGTTGACGCTCTTGATCGGCACACCGTGCTCGACGAGGTACAGGACACTCGACGGATTCGTGAAGAGCAGCAGGCAGCGGTCGTTCTCGTACTTCGGATTGTTGTAGACGCGCACGGCCTTTGCGAGGTCGACGACATGGCTCTTGATGCCGGCCGGCGCGACCTGTTTCAACAGCGTCGAGCGGATCTTGTCCTTGGCGACCTCATCGTCGCAGACGATGATGCGCTGACAGTTCGTCGCCTTCGACCAGACTGTGGCGACCTGACCGTGGATCAGGCGGTCATCGATTCTTGCTAATACGATTTTCATTACAGATCATCCTCCTCTTCATCATCATCGGCAATCTGGCTGGCGTGGAAGAACTGCATGCCGCTCTTGCCAGCCTCTGCCGCCTTTTCCATGAGTTCCTGGATGCTCAGGCCCTCGTCCATCATCTGTGCGCTGCACATCTCGATGAGCATCGGCAGGTTGACGCCCGTCACGATGCCGTACGCCTCATTCGCGATGACAAGACGGCAGGCTGCGTTGTACGGGCTGCCGCCAAAGAGGTCGTTGAGGAAGAGCACACCGCCCGAGCAGTCGAGCTCTTTGATGGCTTCCTCATACTTTTTGACGACATCGTCCGGCCCCTCGCCCGGAACGAGCGTCACCGCGCAGACGTTCTTCTGCTCTCCGCAGATCATCTCACACGAGCGCACGAGTTCCTTCGCGAAAAGGCCATGCGTACCGACTATGATAGCGAACATTGGCTATACCCCCTTTGATAAATCCCTTACCTCTGCCTTAATACAATGCAAGATGCGTGCCAACTTTGTGTATCAAAATCTGTGCCATCCTGTGCAGGTGCACGCAGAAGGGGGGCCGTAAGTCTTTGCTTTCAATTCAGTTCAATCAATACTATATCGCTCAAAAACAATACTCTATTTCTCTATTTTTCTATTGTTTTGATACTGTATCACACTTTATCGTCAAAAAAAGATACACTGTGCCCAACATCAGGCAACAGTGTATCAGATCATTTCGGCCATGAAATAGTACTCATCCGCGGCCAGCATCAGGTGGAGTTTCTCCGAGAAGAGCTCCGCCGCCTTCTGCAGCTGCTGGACCTTCCTGCGGTCGAGCTCAGCAGGATTCCCGCCATAGTGCAGCGGCTTGCGCATGACGCAGCGCTCGAGCGCACAGCCGCAGTGGACGAGCAGGCGGATGCGCAGGGGATTAGCCAAGGGCTCCGCGCGCCCCGCTTCGAGTCGCTGGTCAAACTCCATCAAAAGCGGCAGGACCTTCTCGGGATTGAGGTACGTCAGGAACTTTTGGAGTGACTCTGCGCAGAGGTTCTGGACGACGCGGCTGCCCTGCCTGGGCCTAACGGTGCCGCGGCTGCCCGTGACGATCTCTAAGAGCGCCGCTTCGCCCGCCCCGTCAATGATGGCCTCGAGCGGGATGAAGGGGATGCGCATCGCCGGCTTCTTGACGCCGACGGCCGCCACGATGCGATGGCCCTCCGCAATCTCCTGCAGCCGCTCCTCAAGCTTGACGAGGCCGACAGGGATGACCGGCAAGGACTGACCCGCACCGCGCAGGATATCCTCGACGAGTGACTTGAGCTTGAGCGCCATTCCCTGTCCCGTCGAGCAGATCGTCACGACGACGCGACCGTCGTCTGTCACCTTCGCGAGCTCCTCATCCTTCGTGACATCACGCGCCTCATAGCCGTGGAAGCTCGCGAGGGAGTCGTAAAGCCCATCGAGGTCCATGCCCGCGAGCTCTGCCTTGCGCATGGCCTCGAGGATCAGCGGCGTCGAGACCATGTCGATCGTGCGGACGGGAACCTCGATGCTCTTCTCCAAGCTCGGACCGAGATTGCAGAGCGAGCCCATATCCGCGAGAATCAGGACGCCCTTGAGGCAGTGCATGGACTTCAGCATAGCCGTCATCTTGTCGAGCACGGCCTGCGGCCGGACCTCGAGTGGCATGTCGACGGCCAGCACGCTGACATCCGTCGTGCCGAACAGGCGCTGCGCGACCTCGACCATCGAAGTCGCCGTGCTCTGGCCGTGCGTCGCGACGACGATGACGACGCGGTCATCGAGGTCATCCTCCTGCGATGACTCCAGCAACAGGGCGATGTACTCAATCTCGACGCGCGGCACCTCGATGTGGTAGTGCTTCTCGATAAGGCTGCCGATTTCCTGCGCCACCTCGAGACAGAGCGAGTCCTGCGGCACGGCGCCCTCGAGTTCCTTATGCGGCACATCCTTCGACTTGACCCGCTTGAGGAAGGCCGAGAGGTGCAGGCTGAATGCATAGAGGAAGCGGTCGTGGTAGCTCGAATTCATGCGCTTCTGCACATAGAGCGCCACATGCTCCGCAAAGTCGACGAGCGAGGCGTCGACGATCTTGAGCAGGCGCTCCCGCGTTGTCATGTTGACGGAGTGCTTCTTGTTGTAGAGATTGCGCACATAGATGTTGACGTCCGTCGCAAGGATCTGCTTGATGAGATCGCTGCTGATACCCTCGCCCTTCAGGAGATCGACCTTTGCCTCGACGACCTGGTAGAGGTTGAAGGGCTCCGCGCCACTATCCGCATCTGCCAGCGGGAAGTCAGGCCCCGGCGGCACGATGATGAATGAGTCGCCACCCAGTGCCTTCGTGACCTCGGTCAGCGCCTGACGGTTGGCCGAGAGCGTCAAGAGGCCGTTGCGGATCTGCTGCGGCAGCATCTTGAAGTCGACTTCGATGCCCTCGGGGTTATCGATGCCGCTGAGGAACGCCTGCGCGCAGAGCAGCTTGATGTTCGACTTGAGCTGGCCGACATTGCCATTGCCGATGCTGCCGACGAGCGCCTTGATTGTCTCCACGCCCACGCGGATTGGCTTCTTGACGCGCTGCGCCTCATCTTGGAACATCAGCTTGATGATGTCGAGCTTCTCGCCTGAACTGCGCTCCGCGAGCGGCGGGATCTTCATGATGTTCGGGATGCGCCGCACAAAGGTCTTCGTCAGCACCGAGTCGGGATCTTCTGTCGTCGCCCCGATGATCAGGACCTTGGCCTGTCGGCTGCGCGTCGTCTCGCCGAGACGGTTGAATGTGCCCGTATCCATGAAGTAGAAGATCATCTCCTGACCTTCAGGTGGCAAGCGGTGGATTTCATCGAGAAAGAGCACGCCGCCGTCTGCCTCCTCGACGAGGCCCGCCTTTGATTGCTCAGCGCCTGTGAACGCGCCTTTGACGTAACCGAAGACATGCGAGATCAAGAGTTGCGGATTGTTGTAGTAATCCGCGCAGTTGAACGTCACGAACGGCGCGTCCTCCGCAAAGCGCTGCATGGCCTTGCCGTACTCGAACATCATATGGGCAAAGAGCGTCTTGCCGACACCCGTCTGGCCGACGATCAGCGTGTGCAGGCCGTCGGGCGGATAGAGTATCGCCGCCTTGGCCTGCTCGACCTGACGCTTGAGGCTCCTGTCCGCGCCGATGAGCCGCGCAAAGGGATTTTCCGGCTCTGGCGGCGCCTTCGACTGGCTGATCGACTCGACGTCGTCGAACTGGCAGGCTCCCTCGCCGAGCGCCACGCCGAGCATCGACTCCAGACAGGCCTTGTCGAAGTACAGGACCGGACGGCCCGAGAACTTCACGATCTTCCCCTGGCGGTGCAGCGCATTGAGCTCCTTCGAGACATTGTTGCGCAAGATGTCCAGCGTGTCCGCGATCTGCTGCGCGTCGAACCCGATGCGCCCCTTGACCTGGTCCCCCGGCCAGGCCGCCGACTCCTGCTGGATGTATGCGTAGATGCGTTCCCCTCGTTTCATTCTGGTTCCCCTCCATGCATCAACACGATATATCTTCTATTATAGCAGGCGTCATCACGCGAAGCAAAAAGGGCAGCGCATCTGCGCTGCCCTTTAAAAATCCAGAATAGCGGTCTGCCGGCTCAGCCTACGAGCTCGTAGCCGGCCTCTTCGATGACCTTGCGGAAATCCGCCTCGGAGATATCGTGGGTTGCCTTGACATCTGCCTTGCCGCCTTCGAGGTCGACGGTGACGTCCGTGACGCCGTCCATCTTGGCGAGTGCATCGTGAACGTGCTTCTGGCAGTGGGCACACATCATGCCCTCGATCTTCAGTGTCTTTTCCATTCTTATCGCTTCTTTCTCCTGTACAGGTTGTTCTTCAGCTACCGGGATGGCAACTTTTTCCTCATGTCTATCAGTAGAGACGGCAGCTGCCGTCTGTCCTGCCTCAATTTTCGCGCTCGCGCCGTGGTCTGGCTTGAAGAAGCGCAGGCGCAGGGCGTTCATGACGACGCAGACGCTCGACATGCTCATGGCCGCGGCGCCGATGACCGGCGAGAGCTTGATGCCGAAGGCCGGATAGAGGATGCCTGCCGCGAGTGGGATGCAGATGACGTTGTAGATAAGCGCCCAGAAGAGGTTCTCCTTGATGTTTTTCAGCACGGCCTTCGAGAGGCGGATGGCGCTGACCGCATCGAGGAGGTCGCTCTTCATGAGCACGGCATCGGCGCTCTCGATGGCGACATCTGTGCCGGCGCCGATGGCGATGCCGAGGTCGGCCTGCGCGAGTGCCGGCGCATCGTTGATGCCGTCGCCGATCATCGCGACGCGGTGGCCTGCCGCCTGCAGCGCCTTGATGTGCTCTGCCTTGTTCTCCGGCAGCACGCCGGCGATGACCTTCTCGATGCCCATGCGGCGGCGGATGGCCTCAGCCGTGCGCGCGTTGTCGCCCGTCAGCATGACGACATCGATGCCCATCTCGTGGAAGCGCGCGATAGCCTCGCGGCTCGTCGCCTTCTCCACATCGGCGGCAGCGAGGATGCCGATGACGCGGTCATCCTGCGCGAAGATCAGCGGCGTGCAGCCGTCATCAGAGAAAGCAGCGAGCTGGGCTTCGTAATCCTTGAGGTCGACGCCCTTCTCCTCCATGAGCTTTGCATTGCCGGCCGCATAGGCATGTCCGTCCGCTTTCGCCTCGACGCCGCGGCCGAAGAGTGCGCGGAATTCCGTCATCTCTCTGGGCGCGATGCCCTTCACTTTGGCCGCCGCCATAACGGCTTCCGCGAGCGGATGCTCGCTGCCCTGCTCGAGGCCGGCCGCAATTGCGAGGAGCTGCTGCTCCGTGACGCCGTCTGCCGTCACGATGCCGGTGACTTCCGGACGGCCCTCCGTGATCGTGCCGGTTTTGTCCATGACGACCGTGTCGACGGACTGCGCGACCTCGAGGGCCTCGCCCGACTTTATGAGGATGCCGTTCTCCGCGCCCTTGCCCGTGCCGACCATAATGGCGACCGGCGTCGCGAGTCCGAGTGCGCACGGACACGAGATGACAAGGATGCAGATGGCGATCGAGAACGCGAATTCGACGCTCGCGCCCATCGCGAGCCAGATGCCGCCCGCGATGACAGCAATCGTGATGACAGCCGGCACGAAGATGCCCGCGATCTTGTCGGCCGTGCGCGCAATCGGCGCCTTCGAGGCACTCGCCTCATCGACGAGGCGGATGATCTGGCTGATCGTCGTGTCCTCGCCGACGCGCTCCGCGCGGAAGTGGATGGAACCCTGCTTGTTGATCGTAGCCGAGGTGACCTTGTCGCCCGCCTGCTTCTCCACAGGGATTGGCTCGCCTGTGATGGCCGACTCATCGATGCTCGTCGTGCCGGAGAGCACCGTGCCATCTGCGGGGATGCGCTCGCCCGGGCGCACGATGATCTCATCGCCCGCGACGAGTTCTTCGGCGGGGATGGTCTGCTCCACGCCGCCGCGCACGACACAGGCCTGTTTCGGCGCGAGGTCCATGAGCTTCTCGAGTGCCTTGCTCGTCTGTCCCTTTGCGCGCGCCTCGAGGTACTTGCCGACGGTGATCAGCGTGACGATCATGCCGGCCGACTCGAAGTAGAGATTCGTGCTGTACTCCTGTACGAGCGCCATGTCGCCGTGACCGAAGCCCCAGCCCATGCGGAAGATCGCGAAGGCGCCGAAGAGCGCCGCCGCCATCGAGCCCATGCCGACGAGGCTGTCCATGTTCGGCGCGCCGCGGAAGAGATTGCGGAAGCCCGCGATGTAGTAGCGGCGGTTGAGGTACATGATCGGCAGCACGAGCAGGAACTGCGAGAACGCGAACGTGATGGCGTTCTCCGGCCCATCGAAGATCGTGCTGACAAACGACGGCACCGGTAGCCCGAAGAGCCGCTCAAAGAGGCCGTGCATCGAGATGTACATCGTCGGCAGCAGGAAGATGATAGACCAGATGAGGCGGTGCTTCATCTCCGCGATGCTCTTCTTGACGGGGGCCTCCTGTGGGGCGGCCTGCGCTGCTGCCTTCTGCCCCTTGACCGAGGCACCGTAGCCAGCGTCGACGACGGCCTTGATGATGGCCGGCACGCTCGTCTTCGCCTCGTCGTACTCGAGCTGCATGCTGTTCGTCAGCAGGTTGACGCTGACGTCTTTCGTGCCGTCGACTTTCGCGACAGCCTTCTCCACACGGGCCGAGCAAGCCGAACATGTCATGCCCGTGATTGTGAATTGTTCTTTCTTCATCTTGGAATAGAGCCTCCTTGGTGGCTATTGGGAAAACGATGGGTCACTTCATAACTTTCTGCAAGGTCGCGACAAGCTCATCGACGACTTCATCATGGCCGGCGCGGATATCGTCGACCACGCAGGACTTGATGTGCTGCGCGAGCAATTCCTTGTTGAAGGCATTGAGTGCCGACTGGATGGCGCTGACCTGCGTGAGGATATCGACGCAGTAGCGGTCCTCCTCGACCATCTTGCAGACGCCGCGGACCTGGCCCTCAATGCGCCGCAGGCGCGAGACAAGGCATTTGTACTCCTTGCTGTCCTTGTCACGGTATTTATGTTTGACGCAGCCGCAGCAGGACTTTTCTTCTGTACCTTCCGTACCTGCTGTGCCTGCCACAGCCACATCTCTTGTTCTTTCACATGCACACATGAAATATACCCCCTAACGGTATTTTATACTATACCATAAGGGGGTATCTGTCAAGCAAAAAAAATTCCCGCCTGATGGCGGGAATCCGATGGTATCAGCCTTTGTCCATCGAGTGGATGATGATGTCGGTGATGATCTTCGTCCAGTCGACGCGGCCGCCTGCGCTGCCGGAGTCGCGGTCATCGGGCTGCGGTGTGGGCTCTGGTGGCGGGTTCTTGGCGCGCTCAGCGGCCTGGCGCGCAGTGCGCAGGTCGTTAGCGAGCGCCTGGTCCTGCTTGTCGGAGTAGTTCCAGGCGATCTCGAGCTCGCGCACGGCGTCGTCGTAGCGGCCCTCATCGTAGTAGATGAGGCCTTCGTACTGATGGCAGCGCCAGATGGGATACGTTGTGTTATCGTGCGTTGTCGTATTGGCCGCGCTGAAGTCCTCGAGTGCTTCGTGCGGCCGGTTGAGGCCGTAGTAGGCGCGCCCACGCAGGTAGTAGGCATAGGCGCGTGGGTTGCCCGTCACCTGGCGGTCCCCGATGAGCGTCGTGAGCTCGTCGATGGCCTTCGTGTACTCGCTGCGCTGGATGTTGCCCATGCTGCGGTCGAAGATCTTGCCGTAGTCGTAGCTCGTCTCGAGGCGCGTACCGAGCTTCTTCTTCTCCTGGCCGTTGGCCTTCTGGTACTCCTGCAGGAGCTCCTCGTTCTGCTTCTTGAGGGCATCGCGCTCCTGCTGCAGCTTCTCGACCTCATCTTTCTTGGCCATCAGGGCCTTGAAGTCGATGTTGTCCGTATCGACCTCGGCCGTCAGATGGACCGTGTACTTCATGGTCGTACCCGAGAGCTCCGGCACAGAGTCCTCCTTGATGACCTTGAGCACGGCGCCGGAGATCATCTTGACATCGTCCTCGGTCAGCTGCATGTTCTTCGTGCGCGAATAGCTCTCGACGTAGACGCCGGCCTTCTCGACGGCCGCGCGCATGGCCTCCTGCCGCGCCGCATCGCGCGCGATCTTCGGGGAGTCGTTGTCCCCCATGATGTAGACGCCCGTCGCCTCGATGACCTGCGGCGCCGCTTCGGCAGGCCCCTGCCCGCCCAGTCCGATACAGACGGCTGCCATCAGCACGAGGCAGGCCCGCCACAACCTCTTCATATCCAACACCATCCTCATCTAAATAGTGTACCTTGCTAACTACTTATTCTATATTATACGGATGTCATTCCTGCTTTCCAATTAGAAAACCATGAATTTCATCGGATTCCCTGCATCTCAAAAAAATTTTGCGGAATCGCAAAAAAAAGATTGACACGGCCGCCCGAAATCGATATACTATATCTTGTCAGTTGCGACAAGCGACAGATGCTGATTTAGCTCAGTTGGTAGAGCAGCTCATTCGTAATGAGCAGGTCGTAGGTTCAAGTCCTATAATCAGCTCCATCTGGAACATCAGGCTTTCGAGAAATCGAAAGCCTTTTTTGTTGCCCATCCCCCACCATCATCTGCTATATCTGCTATAATGGAAGAAAATAGAGATTCACGACAGTGAACAGGAGGAATCACCATGAAGATTGCAATGGCAAATGACCACGCGGGCACGAAGCTCAAGAACGAGATCAAGGCATACCTCGAGAGCGAGGGCCATGAGGTCAAGGATTTCGGCACGTACGACGAGGAGTCGTGCGACCTCTCGGACTTCGTCTACCCGGCTGCCCTCGCCGTCGCCAAGGGCGAATGCGACCGCGGCATCTTCGTCGACGGCGTCGGCTACGGTAGCGCAATGATCGCCAACAAACTGCGCGGCATCTTCGCCGTCGTCTGCCAGGACCCGTTCTGCGCGGCCCTCGCCCGCCAGCACAATGACAGCAATGTGCTCTGCCTCGGCGGCAAGATCATCGGACCGGCAATCGCTATGGAAATCGTCAAGACCTGGATGCACACGGACCCGCTGACGGCCGAGAAGTACCGCCGCCGCGTCAAGAAAGTCCAGGAAATCGACGCCAAGCACTGCGTGGCCGTCAAATAATCACGAAACCATCATACCGAAACGGTAAAAGAGAAGTCCCGGGTAAAGCTCGGGGCTTCTCTTTTTTTACATAATGATGTTATATATCGTCACCCTTGTCGCGACAGTAATTGACGAGCGAGTCAATGAAGGCGCGCGCGGCATGCGACAGATACGATTTCTTGCGCCAGGCGACGAGCGCATGGCGGCGCGGGCGCGTCGGCAGTGCCGCATAGCACGGCCGTGTCTTCGGCTGGAAGGCGCGCAGGAGCGTCATCGGCAGCAGAGTCGCGCCAAGGCCCGCTGCTGCGAGCGTTAGCGCCGTCTCCATGCTGCGCGTCTGCAGATAAATCTTCGGCGTGAAGCCGGCCTCCTCGCAGAGCGAGAGCAGCTGCTGGTGGAGTTTCTGCTCGCTGTGCATCTGGATGAACGGCGTATCCTTCAGGAGGCCAATCGGCAGCAGAGGCAGTGTCCCGCGGCAGTCCTGCGGCAGGTGGTACTGTTTCGAGAGCTCATGCCCTGCCGGCAGGACAAGGACCATCTCTTCAGAGTAGAGCTCGGCAAACGAGAAGGCGTTGGCATCGACGGGCTGCGTCGCGATGATGAGGTCAGCGTCACCCGAGAGCACGGCCTCTTCGAGCCGCTTCGACGTGTGCTCCGCGAGCTGCAAGCGGATGCCGGGGTACTTCTCCTGGAACTCGGGCAGGAACGAGGCGAGGAAGTACGTGCTGCGGAACGGCGAACTGCCGACGACGAGGGTGCCCTGCGCGCAGCCGAGCTCATCCTCAACGTAGCGGTGGAACTCCGTGTCGAGTTCCATGATGCGCTGCGCCGTCTCGAGGTACTTCTGCCCGATCGTCGTTGGGCGCAGCGGCTGCGAACCGCGATCGAAGAGCGGCGCGCCGACTTTCTTCTCGACGCTCTTCAGAAGCTGCGAGAGCGACGGCTGCGAGATGTAGAGCTTCTCCGCTGCACGTGAGATGGACCCCATCTCGTAGATGGTGCGGATGTAATGGAAGTGACGGATTTCCAAGTAAATTCCTCCCCCACAAGAGTAATATAGGATTAATCCTATTGAATCTATAAGTTCTTATGTAAATCATGATAATTGTGATTTTCATAACATGATCACAGACACAGCAAAACTCCTTGATTTTCAATATTTTAATGCATAATATTCATGATTCTTTTTTATTTTACCATATAGTTATTATTATGTCTTTAATAAAATATCTAGTATTATACTTATGGTCAATTCTGTACTATAATAAAGACATCAAAACGAGATAAAAACAAAAGAGAACAAGATACAGAGTCCTGCAAGGAGGTCTTTACCATGTCGTTAACGTATTATTTCCTGCCAACCCGCAATGTCTTTGGTGAAGGTGCTGTCAACGAAGCCGGCAAGCTCATGAAGAGCCTCGACGGCACGCATCCGATGATCGTCACAGATGCATTCCTGGCAAAATCCGGCATGGCCGACCAAGTCAAGAAGATCCTCGAGGATGAGGGCCTGCCGACTTACATCTTCGGCGGCGCTGAGCCGAACCCGACGGACAAGAACGTCGTAGCTGGTGTCAAGGCCTTCAAGGAGCAGGGCTGCGACAGCATCATCTCCCTCGGCGGTGGTTCCTCGCACGACTGCGCCAAGGCCATCGGCCTGATTGCGGCCAACGGCGGCGAGATCTACGACTACGAGGGCATCGACATCTCCAAGAACAAGATGGTCCCGCTGATGTCCATCAACACGACGGCCGGCACGGCTTCTGAGATCACGCGTTTCTGCATCATCACGGATACGCGCCGCAAGGTCAAGATGGCCATCCTCGACTGGCGCGTCACGCCGCAGATCGCAATCAACGACCCGGTCCTCATGAAGGGCATGCCGCCGCACCTCACGGCCGCAACGGGCATGGATGCTCTGACGCATGCCATCGAGGCTTATGTCTCCTCCGCTGCGAACCCGCTGACGGATGCCGCTGCCCTGCAGGCCATCAACATGATCCAGAAGTACCTGCCGAAAGCCGTCGCCAATGGCGATTACCTCTACGCCCGCGACAAGATGGCCTATGGCCAGTACCTCGCCGGCATCGCGTTCAACAATGCTTCCCTCGGCTATGTCCATGCCATGGCCCATCAGCTCGGCGGTTTCTACAACCTGCCGCACGGCGTCTGCAACGCCATCCTGCTACCGTACGTCTGCGAGTTCAACCTCATCAGCAACCTCAACCGCTTCCGCGACATCGCCCGCGCGATGGGCGAAGTAATTGACGGCCTCAGCACGAATGAGGCTGCCGACAAAGGCATCAATGCTATCCGCCGCCTGAGCCGCGAGGTCGGCATCCCACAGACACTCAAGGAACTCGGCGTCCAGCCGGAAGACTTCGAGCTCATGGCTGGCAATGCGCTAAAGGATGCCTGCGCTCTGACGAGCCCTCGCAAGTACACGAAGGACGAGGTCGTCGAGCTCTACCGCCGCGCCTACGAAGGCGACTGGGTCGACTCCACGCTCTGATCCTTCATCGACCCCTAAAACTCACCCCCCACTGCACCAAAAGAGGCTGCCGTTCCGGCAGCCTCTTTTGGCATACAACTGTGTTTCTATTCAAAGCGCTTTTCGGTAGAGGGCCAGGACATCCGCTTTCGTGGTCGTCCGCGGATTGACGGCAATGTTGCCGCCGATGAGCTCGAGCGCCTTCTCCGCCATCGCGTCGATGCCGCAGGCGGCGGCAACGCGGGCCGGCGCCGTCATGAGAAAATCGGCATCGAGGATGGCGTATTTCGGGATGAGCTTGTAACTGAAGACCGTCAGCTTGTAGTTGCGCGCATGGTCGGTGATGACCGAGAAGGCCGTAACCTCCGAGCCCGTGCCGGCCGTCGTCGGGATGGCGATCAGCGGGATGATGTCGCCCGGCACCTTTCCTCCCCCCCTCAGAACGGCGCGAGGATGGAGAGGAAGCCGATGAGGTAGAGCGCGTTAACCGGCGTCTTGTACTGCGGATGGAGCTTCGCGAAAACCTTCGGCACCATGTAAGACTCCGCCATGGAGTAGAGCGCACGGCTGCCGCCCATGAGGAAGGAGTTCCAGCTCGTGATGATGCCGCACCTGCCACCGATGATGATGACCTTCGCCATCGTCGCGGAGTTCATCGCTTTGGCCATGGCATCGGCCGTGACGAGTCCCGTGCCGTTCTCAGAGGCGAGGATCTCCGGTCCGGTCAGCACGAGGCCGACGGCGACGATGACGAGCGCGTAGAAGAGCACGGCGCAGACGACGGAGAGAATGAGGATGCTGCCGATCTTCTTGAGCGGCACCTTGATCTCTTCCGCGGCCTGTGGGATGACGTCGAAGCCGATGAAGTAGAACGGCGTCATGACGGCGACGGCGAGTACGGCCTTGATCGTCGTGCCCGTATCCTCACCGACGAAGGCCTGCGGCGCGAGCGTCGAGACGCTGCCCGTGATGGCCGAGGCGACAATGAGCAGGATGCCGGCTGCGCCGATGATGACAGTCAGGATGCCGCCATCCTGTATCCACGTGCCGGTCGAGACGACCCAGCCCCAGCCGATCATCGCGCCGAAGGCGATGACGAGAATATCCCAGGCGCCGAGCACCCGATCAAAGGATGATGTCTTTTGTTCCATGAGGTTCACGCTCCCATCTCAGCAGTATCATGATGGATTCCTCCCTGTCAAGCTCCCATAGATTCTCTACGCGATAAGATTAGATGATAGCAGTCAAGATAGATGCGGGAAACAAAAAAGGCGCCAGACATCATCCTCACGGATATCTGTCTGGCGTCCTTGCCGTCTACATCTTTATCTTTAGCATGTGTACAATGCTCGATGCGCAGACCGCTCATGATCTTGCCGAGCACGCCGATGGACGGATTGGCCGCCCTCTTCTCGATGGCCGCAAGCATGCTCTTGCTCACGCCCGTCTGCTCCGCCACCACGTCGAGGCTCATGCCCTTGGCCTTGCGGATGTGGTTGAGGTTGATGGCGATATTGTGTACGAGATAATCCATATCCTCACCCTCTCTCTTGATTTTCATCATCATATCGCAAAACGGGCCTGAGGTCAAAATATCTTCATCTACTTCCCATCCCTCTCTATCCCCCACCAATCTCTATCAATTGCTATCAGTCCGCATCGTTTACCATCATAACAGCAAGATTTTATAGTTCCTTGCCTGCCATCCCCCGCCCTGCCTACAGGATTCCTGTATTTTTCAAAAAATTACACCAAAAAATTGAAGAAGATACGGTAACTTCCATGCTATAATAAACATAAAGTTAATCAAGAAGAACAATATAGATGACAAAAAATTGTTCATTAGTAGTCAAGGGAAAGGCGGTTATCACAATGATTAAAGTTGGTATTATCGGCGCAGGCCGCATCGGCCATGTACATGGCGAGAGCATCTCGAAGTTCGTCAAGAACGCAACGGTCAAGACGATTGCCGATCCGTTCATGAACGAGAAGACGGAAGCTTGGGCAAAGTCCATCGGCATCGAGAAGACGACGAAGGACTACCACGAGATCCTCAACGATCCGGAGATTGAGGCTGTCCTCATCTGCGCTTCGACGGACCAGCATTCCCCGCTCTCCATCGAGGCACTGCGTGCCGGCAAGCACGTCTTCTGCGAGAAGCCGATTGACCACGACGTCAACAAGATCAAGGAAGTCCTCGATGTCGTCAAGGAGACGGGCAAGAAGTACCAGGTCGGCTTCAACCGCCGCTTCGACCACAACTTCAAAGCCATCCGCGATGCTGTCGTTGCTGGCAAAGTCGGCAAACAGCAGATCATCAAGATCACGTCGCGTGACCCGGAGCCGCCTTCCATCGACTACGTAAAGGTCTCCGGCGGTATCTTCCTCGACATGACGATCCATGATTTCGATATGGTCCGTTACCTCTCCGGCGCAGAAGTCGAAGAAGTCTATGCAGAGGGCTCTGTCACGGTCGATCCGGAAATCGGCAAGGCTGGCGACATCGATACGGCCATCATCACGCTGAAGCTCGACAACGGCGCTACGGCTGTCATCGATAACTGCCGCGCAGCTTGCTACGGCTACGACCAGCGCGCTGAAGTCTTCGGCACGAAGGGCTGCGTCGCCATCTCCAACGATTCTGACTCCAATGCTGTTTACAGCTGCAAGGATGGCGTCATCGCTGAGAAGCCGATGTTCTTCTTCCTCGAGCGCTACATGATGGCTTATGCAAACGAAGTCGATCAGTTCATCGAAGCCATCGTCAACGACACGCCGACGCCGGTCAACGCAAATGATGGTCTGCAGCCGGTCCTCATCGGCCTCGCTGCTAAGAAGTCCGTCGACGAGCATCGTCCGGTCAAGATCGCTGAGATCCGCGCTCAGTATGGTCTTTGATCTGGGGCTCTCCCAATCCATCTAATCTGTTTATTTCTTTGTTCCTTCGTTCCTCTCCATGCGGCACCCCCTGCCGCATGGTTCCATACCAGAAGAAAGGACCCTTCCCCGAGGGTCCTTTTTCGTGTACAGAACCATTGTCGTAAAGCCAGCTGATATATGTTATCTATTGGTCTATTTATGATAATTTTTTGATAAATTGTTTGCACTCAACTGCACAATCTGTTAAAATAGAGACAGTATACGATACGGAACGATAATCTTATAATGTAATGCATTGTATGCATCCGATCTATCAGGAGGGAGTATTTTGCTGCAATATTTTCCAGATCATCGCTACCGCTCCACCTTCTGCAAGAATTCCTCGCCGCGCCTCGAATACGTCTGCCACGTCGGCACAGACGCCTCGCACATGCCCCGCAGCATGCATGAGCACGACCATCTCTGCGAGCTCCTGCTCGTCTCACAGGGAGCAGGGATATACATGATCGATGGGCGGCGCTACACTGCACAGAAGGGCAACCTGATCATCTACAACAGCCGCACGGTCCACGATGAGTTCGGCGGCAGCGGCAGCAACCTCGTCACCTACTGCATCGCGATTGGCGGACTGCGCATCGACGGCCTGCCCGCTGACCACCTGCTGCCTGATGGCTACTGCCCGGTCCAGCCGCTGCGCCAGCACTTCGCGGAGGTCCAGAGCCTCTTTGACGCCATCGAGAAGGAGGCGAAGTCTCATGCTGAGATCGCCAACTATCTCACGATGGCACTCATCACCAAGCTCGCGGCCTTCTTGCGCGAGGAAGGCCTGCAAGAAGAGCAGCAGACACCGACACTTGCGGCCAAGGCCCGCGCCTTCATCGACAAGAACTACAAAGAGGCTATACGCCTTGGTGACATCGCGACTGCCACGCACACAAATGCCTACTACCTCTCCCACCTCTTCAAGGCAGAGATTGGTCTTTCGCCGATGAAGTACGTCATCCTGCGCCGCATCGGCGAAGCACAGAATCTCCTGATCAACACCGATATGACGATCACGCAGATCGCTGCCCAGGTCGGCTACAACAACTCGAATTACTTCCAGAATGTCTTCAAGGGCGCGCTCGACATGACGCCGGGCGAATACCGCCGCAAATGGACCGTCTGACCGTCCTGACCGTCTGGCAGGGAAAGGCCGGACAGAGCGACATAGCTCTGCCCGGCCTTTTTGCCATCTAACGATGGTCTGCGCAAAAAAATCCCCACAGGCTTGGGATGCCTGCGGGGCAAAATTGGGATGGGTTGGATGCGCGTGCCATTCACACATGCATCCAGATTTATCTTAATCAGAGTTCGCCCTTCGCTTCACGTGCGACGAGATCGCGCATGATCTGCGGATACTGCTTATCGAGCTTGTAGGCCCAGAGGATAAGCAGCAGGACAACCCAGACAAAGATCGGACCGAATTCGTAGAGGTCAATGATCATCTGGATGGCGCTGTCCGGCTGGACAGCAGCAGCCGTCGTCGAGGAGACATAACCGGCATAGGAGAGCAGCCCCGTGAGGACTGCACTCGTGAGACCGGAGCCGACCTTCGTGCCGACAGAACCACCGGAGAAGATCAGGCCCTCCTGACGAATGTGGAACTTCCACTGGCCGTACTCGACGACATCGCCGAGGAAACCGAAGATAACGGAGTTCAGCGGAGCAAAGCCGATGCCGCGGATGACGCAGCTGAAGACGACCCAGTTGAAGTCAAGCGGATTGATGAGATAGATCAGATGGCCGACAAAGCAGACGCTGATGCCGATGAGGCTCATGTTTCGCTTGCCGAATTTGCGCAGCAGTGCCGGACAGAAGACAATCGTGAAGCCGATCGTCAGGCCAGTCTCCAGCAGGTACAGGATGGAATAGAGCGAGCTGTCCATGAAAATGTACTTGCAGTAATACGGCAGGACCGTGCCCGTGATGTAGAAGATGACGTTCTGCATCATCCAGATGGTCATCGCCATCCAGAAATACTTGTTGAGTGCCAGGCATTTGAGGGATTTGCCGACCGGGATCTTTGCGACTTTCTTGCGCGCTTCGATGACGACGGTCTCCTTGCACTGCGAGAAGCAGAAGAGCAACAACAGGAGTCCGAGGACAGCCCACATGCCCATGACTTCGACCCAGGCCATCTGGTTATCACCGAACATCTTGACGAGCGGCAACGTAGCCGATACCGAGAGAATCTTGCCGAGTGGCGAAAGCGTCATACGCGTGATGGAAAGCATGTCGCGCTCTTTCGAGATGCGCGTCATCATCGCAGACAGTGATCCATATGGCAGGTTAAGTGCCGTATAGCAGACGGTTGTGCAGAAGTTATAGGTGACGAACAAATACGCGAACTGAAGGGCCGAGGAGCCTTGCGGTACAGTATAGATGAGGACGATTGATAATGCAAACGGTACGCTCGTCCAGAGGATCCAAGGTCTCGACTTACCCCATTTGGAATTCGTGCGCTCGACGATGAATCCCATGATGACATCTGAGAAGCCATCGAAGCAACGCGAGATCAAGAATACGAGACCAACCATAGCCGGATCAATGCCCGCATAATCGGTGTAGAAGAACGTCAGGATGCTCATGGCACCCCAGACGATGTTCTGTGCCGTATCGCCAAGGCCGTAGGCGATGCGTGTGAGCCATGACAATTTGCCGCTGTTTTCTGCGGCAGCATTTGCCGGATTACCCATTAATACCCCTCCTGAATCTGTAATCGCATGCGGATTTTTCCACAAGATAATAATATTCCGACTTCTTCTAGTGTACAGATAAGTACGGATTCACCAGCTGCAACACAAATCGCCGCAGCTGGAATCCATTTCTATTTAATTCAGATGACGATGGCAATCAGTAGTCAATGACCACTGGCTTCCCTTCCTTGTACGACTGCGTCGTTGCAAAGGCAATCTGTGTTGATTTCGTGCCATCGTAAACTTTGACTTCTGGCTTGCGCCCCGTCTGGACGCAATCGATGAATTCCTGCATCTCGAGCTGGTAAGCCTGCGCGAAGCGCTCCGGGAAGCCGCTGACGCATTCCTTGACGGCGCCGTTCTTATCGTAGATCATGCAGAGATTCTTCTCCGGGACCGGGCTGATGCGCAACGTGCCTTCCGTGCCGACGATCTCTGTCTCGACGTGATAGCCATACGGTGCTGTGCGCCCGACATGGACAAAGCCAATCTTGCCGCTCTTGCACTTGTACATGGCCACGCCCGTCTCATCATCGCCAGCCGCCTTGAATTCTGGATGCTTGAATGTCGCACCCGATGCATAGACCTCGACCGGATCCTCGCCGAGGAACCAGCGCATGAGGTCGATATCGTGGATGGCCATGTCGATGAAGATGCCGCCCGACGTCGGTGCGAAGCGGATAGCACCCTGCACGAGAGCCTCTGGGTCGATGCCCGTCGCCTTGACCATGTACGGCTCGCCGATCAAGCCAGCCTTAATCTTTTCCATCGCATAGGCGTAAGACGGGTCGAAGCGGCGCATGAAGCCGAGGAAGAATGAGAGCTCTGGATGGCGCTCTACGGCGACTTCTGCCTGCTTGCACTCCTCGACATTGACACCAAGCGGCTTCTCCGAGAAAACGTGCTTGCCCGCATCGAGCGCCTTTGCGATCTGGCTGCAGTGCAGGCCGCTCGTCGTGACGATGGCCACGGCGTCGATATCGGCTTTCGCGAGCATCTCGTCAAAATCCGTGTAGACGTCCTTCACACCGAGTTCATTCTGCGCGTACTCCAGCTCTGCTGGCATGATGGAGCAGGCTGCCGTGAGCTCTGCATTCGGGATCTTATAGGCAATATTATTGGCATGGACTTTGCCGAGACGACCGAGACCAGCGATACCGACTTTAACCTTTTCCATGATAATCTCTCCTCATAAAAATATCACATTATGATTATTTCTTATGATTCGCGCGCGTTTCTTTCTGAACTGCTATTATAATATCATGGTCAGGTCTTGGTGTCATTATCACCACCTGCCGAAAAATGTTCATTTTTTGCTCTCATGGAGTCCCGATTTGTCAGACACCTGTCTGTCAGAACCCCCCTCTTGCTCGAACTTATAGCGGTTATGCGTGCCCGCCGCTGAGAAATACTGCCGGAAGGCCTTGGGCGTCATGTTCATCTCCCGATGGAACGCCCGGACAAAGTACGAGCTGCTCTGAAAGCCTGTCGCCTCCGCGATCGTGTCGATCTTGTCCCGCGTGTAGACAAGCATCTTCTTGGCCTCGGCCAGCCGATGATTCAACAGGTAGAGGTGCGGGGACGTCATCATGATGCGCTTGAAGAGCCGCGTGAAGTAATACGGACTCAGGCTCACGGATTCCGCGATATCCTGCACGGAGAGCGGTTCTGCATAGTGGCGGCGGATGTAGGCAACGGCCCGCCGGACGGATTCCTCGGCTGGTGTCTCCTTCTCCAACGACTGCTCTGCCAGCTGGCAGAGAATGCTGTAGAGATCGCGCGAGAACTGGAACTCGCTGCAATTCCCCGACTTGAGCCCCTGCAGGATATCATCGATCAACGGCTCGACACGAGCGCCGAAGAACGTGCTCATATGGCCCGAGCCATTCGTCTCGTAGATGCGTTCCAGCAAGGGGCCTACCTCGCGTCCGTTGAAGTGGAACCACTTGACCCGCGCAGTCCCCTCTGACCAGTAGTCATTCTTCTCCCTGCAGGCGAGCAGCACGAGCTCACCTTCTTTGGCCACAAAGTGATGACCGCGCAGCTTGAAGTGAAGTGCACCGCGCGCGACGTACTGGATCATATAGGCATCCATGTAGTCGCGCCGGATGCGGTACGGGGAATCGAGCTCGTATGTCGCTCCCCACATCGGGTAAAAGAGATGCTGCTTGGCAAAATTGCTGGCGGCATAGAAATACACACCGTCACGCCAGAGCACCCCTGGTTCTTCAATCGCCATGAAATTTCCCTCCTCTTACAGACAACTACACTCTATTATGCCATGTCCTGCCGAGAAGGGAAGGTTTTCTCAGAAATTGCGTGCGATCACGGCTTCGCTCTTTGCCTTGCCGATGCGGTAGACGTCATCTGCCGGCATCGCGTAGTACTCCGGACGGAAGAGCTCGAGCGACAGGACGTCCTGTGCCCAACCGATCTTCTTGAGCGTCTGCAGGATGCCGTCGAGGTCGATGCAGCCATCGCCCGGCCAGACGCGGTCGTCATCGCGCAGAGCGCCGAACTGGAAGTCCTCCGTATCGTTGAGGTGGACGATGAAGATCTTCTTGCCGTCCGCCTGCGCGAGGTCCGCAAGGCTCGAATGCATGCCATGGAAGTGGAACCAGTCGAGCGTCAGGCCGACATTCTCCATGTCGAGCTCGTGGATGATGTCGTACGCCTCGCCGAAGTCGTTGATGGATGCCTCTGGATGGCCGAGGAATTCAACCGAAAGGCGCATGCCGGCTTCACCGCAGATCTCGCCCATCTCCTTGAGGCAGGCCAGCGTTGACTTGCGGATGGCCTGGCGCGTGACCTTCTTGAGTCCGACGGTCGGCACTGTTATGACGGTCTTGCAGCCAATCTTCTTGCCCCACTCACACATCTCGCGGAGCTTGCGCAGCGTCTCCTTGTAGTCGGCCTCTGGCAGATTGTTGAAGTACTCGAGCGTATTGAAAGCCCAGGGCTTGACCGGATGCGATTCAAAATACGCGGCCAGCTCGTCAATCGAATGCTTTGCCAGATAATCCTTGAGACAGTCCATCGTGCGGATCTCGATCATGTCATAGCCGTACTTCTCGCAGAGAGCCAGGTCCTGCTCGAGTGACGTGCCCTTGCATTTGAGTGCCGTCGCTTCATTCATGCTGAGTTTCATTGCAATTCCCCTTTTCTGATGCTTTGCCCCGTCTGCCCCAGATGGTCATCTCATGGTATAATAGAGATGACCTCTCGGCTGTATCGAGGTTTGTTCTTGTTTCTGTATATTATTATATCTTGATTCGACGTGTTATTCCTTTCGATTGTTGCCGTTTTCAGACAGCTGCGTTGCTCACGCCGATGCCCGACAGTGGGGACTTTCCCGTCCAGAAGGCCATCCCCTGCCTGAAACCACTCTATTATCTTGCGCTTTTGAGAAGGTGATCCCTTGCTACAATACTTCATCCCGCGCAGGCAAGAAAAAACGGAGCCTGTCCCCACAGGGGGGAAGCTCCGCAGTGTCTGCGAAATCGATGCGCGCCATGGCAAACTGCCACGCACCATGCACCAACACGAGGACCGCGCTGAGATCATCCTCGTGACCGGCGGTCACGGCAGCTTCAACATCGACACGGGCCATTACCTCGCCTCGCCGGGCGACGTGCTGTTCTTCGACAGCGGCATCCTGCACGACGAGACGACGATTGACGGAGACCTCGCCACCTCGTGCCTGGGCGTTTCCGATTTCCAGCTGCCGGGTCGGCGGGCAAATGAGATGGTAGGGCGGCTTTACGCCCCACAGCTCTCTCTCGACGCGCAGTTTGACGCTGTCCGCACGCTCTTTCACACCGCTGTGCAGTTGGCACTGGCCGGTGACGCTCCATGCGTACTCGACCAGCTCACCTGCGCCATCCTCTGCAAGCTCGACGAAGAACTCGCACGCCACGGCCAGCCGCCGCGCCCGCAGCAGGAATCCCTCGGGCTCACGGTCAAGGCCTATATCGACGCCCATTATCGCGAGAGCATCACCTTGCAGTCCATCGCTGCAGAACTGAACTTCAACCCCTACTACCTCGCCCATGCGTTCCGCGAGCACATCGGCTACTCGCCGATGCAGTATATCATCCGCCGCCGCATCGGCGAGGCCCAGAACCTCTTGATTGGCACGGACCGCAGCATAACGGAGATTGCCTTCTCCTGCGGCTACAACAATTCCAATTACTTCCAGAGCGTCTTCAAGCGCCTTGTCGGCATGACCCCCGGCCAATACCGACGCGATTGGGTCCAGAACGCCTTGCCGCAGACATGAAAAGAGCCCGCTCAAGAGCGGGCTCTTTTCATGCAGGCTGTCTCTTATGCGTGACAACGATGTAGATGCCGGCCATGATCATGATCATGCCGAAGAAGATGTGCAGCGTCATGGGCTCACCGAGGCAGAGGATGCCGCCGACGACGCCGACGATCGGCACAGCCAGCACCGCGACGGACGCCTTGCTGACCTCGATGTGCTGCAGGATCCAGCTCCAGAGGAAGAATGCCAGAGCGGAAGCGAGCACGCCGTTATAGAGCAGGCAGAGGATGGATTCTTTGTTCCAGATGACCGGTCCCTGCGGCACAACTGTCGTATAGACGAGCAGCGTCAAGGATGCACAGACCATCTGCCACGTCGTCAGGGAAATCGCGTTGACATCCGACAGCTTGAGCTTGACGAAGATACTCGCGAGGCCCCAGAAGACGGCGCTCAGGAGGCCGATACAGATGGCCGTGGCATCGCCGCCCGCATGCACATCCATGAGGACAGCCATGCCGGCGATGGCCAGCACGATGCCCGCGCCCTTGCGCCAGGTCAGCCGCTCCCCGAGCAGGAAATGCGCCATGACCGCCGCAAAGACCGGCATGCTGTAGTTGAGCACCGAGACCATGCCAGCACCAAGCGTCAGCATGCTCGTCTGCGCCGCAATGTTGTTGAGCCCCATCTGCAGGATGCCCGTCAAGAAAATCCACGGCCAGTATTTCTTCTTCGGCAGCGGCAAGTGCAGCCAGAACCAGACCGACAGTAGCACGAGCGCACCGAACAGGAATCGGTATGCCACGAATGTGATTGGCGGAAAGAACGTGTTGGCCGTCTTCATGACGACCCAGTTCATGCCCCAGATCAGGTAAATCAAGCAAAGCGCCTTCGCCAAGGAAATCGCCTCCTATAGTCATGCCAAGATAATCAATATTTACTCCTTATGTTACCACGTCGCTCTAAAAATAAAATAACATTCTTGCTTTTTTCTACAACTATCCTGTCTTATCCAAAACTTGACAGCCCTCTATCGTCGTCGTATACTGAATTCATCAGATTGATGCGTATCAATATATCAAAACAAGGAGGTGTTCACAGATGGCTGCCAGTGAACCCGTCAAAGTCCTCAAAGCATTGGCCGATGCCAACCGGCTGCACATCCTCGAGCTCCTGGGGCGCGGGGAGCAGTGCGCCTGCGTGCTGCTCGAGGATCTGGCACTCTCCCAACCGACGCTCTCGCATCACATGAAGATTCTCTGCGATGCAGGACTCGTCGCGAGCCGCAAGGAAGGCAAGTGGATCTACTACACGCGCCAGGCCAAAGCGCTCGATGAGATTGCCTCCTACCTCCAGGCACTCGGCCAAGATATCCCGACGAACAGTCCGACTGATGACTGCCGCTGCCGTTAATGACGGCAGTATTTTTTCGGTCTATATATTTACGAATTTCTATCTGTCTATTCATCAAGAGGTGTTTTCTATGCAACATGGACAAATGAGTGGCATCAACTTCTTTCAGCGCTATCTGACCGTCTGGGTGCTGCTCTGCATGGTCGTCGGCGTCGCCATCGGCCATTTCCTGCCCGCCGTACCTGCCTTTCTCGCGACACTGCAAGTCGACGGCATCTCCATCCCGATTGCCATCCTGATCTGGCTCATGATCTACCCGATGATGATGAAGGTCGACTTCGAGAGCGTCAAGGCCGTCGGCAAGGCGCCCAAAGGGCTCTTTGTGACCTGGATTGCCAACTGGCTCATCAAGCCGTTCACGATGTACGCACTCGCCTACGCTTTCTTCTTCATTGTCTTCCGCGCCCTGCTTCCCGAAGACCTCGCAACCTCCTATCTCGCCGGTGCTGTGCTTCTAGGCGCAGCCCCCTGCACGGCCATGGTCTTTGTCTGGAGCACGCTGACGCGCGGCAATCCGGCCTACACGGTCATCCAGGTCGCGACGAATGACCTGATCATCCTCATGGCCTTCGTGCCGATCGTCAAGTTCTTGCTCGGCGTCTCCCACGTCACCGTACCCTACGACGTGCTGTTTCTCAGCATCTTCCTGTTCGTCGTCATCCCGCTGATTGGCGGCATCCTCACGCGGCTCTCCGTCATCCGCCGCAAGGGGCAGGCGTACTTCGACCAGGTCTTCGTCCACCGCTTCGATGGCGTGACGACCTGGGGCCTGCTGCTGACGCTCGTCATCATCTTCAGCTCACAGGCACAGGTCATCCTCGAGAATCCGCTGCACATCGTGCTGATTGCCGTGCCGCTGATCCTGCAGACCTTCCTGATCTTCGGCCTGGCCTATGGCGCCTGCTATCTCCTGCACCTGCCATTTGCCATCGCCGCACCGGCCGGCTTCATCGGTGCCTCGAACTTCTTTGAACTCGCCGTCGCCGTGGCCATCGCGCTGTTCGGCGTGACGAGTCCGGCAGCACTTGCGACGACCGTCGGAGTGCTGACCGAAGTTCCCGTCATGCTGACTCTCGTACGCATCGCCAATGCGAGTCAGCAGTACTTCCGCAACTGAACATGGCAAAAAAATAAACCATCCGCATGGATGGTTTATTTTTTTGCATGAAAAACGTCATGCCTTGGCTACGTTCTTCTGGCGCAGCTCGATGTAGGAGATAATCAGGTCAGCAGCGGCCTCAAGCGAGATCTTGCTCGTGTTGATCATGAGGTCGTAGTTCTGCGGATCGCCCCAGGTGCGGCCCGTGTAATAGGCATAGTACTGCTCGCGATGCTTGTCCTCGGCGTCGAGGTCCTTGATCGTATGGCCGGCATAATGCGTCTTGGCGCGGGTCAGGCGGAACTCATCGTCGGCGTAGATGAAAAAGGAATACGTATTCGGATGATCCTTGAGGATGTAGTCGGCGCAGCGTCCGAGGAAGACAGCGCTGCCGTCCTCTTTCGCGACCTGAAGGATGACCTTGGCCTGCTCGATGTACATGCGGTTGTGCTGCGGCACGCGCTCGTAGGCGTAGTCGCCGAGGTTGCCGAGGCAGTTGTCCGGTGCATTGTAGGAGCGCTCGATGAGGTCGTGGAAGTTCGCCTCATCGCCGAGCTTCTCCGCTGCCATCGCCACGACCTTGCGGTCATAGCGGCGCACGCCCATTTTCTTCGCCACGAGATCAGCGACCTCGCGGCCGCCGCTGCCATACTGACGCGTGATCGTGACAAGAGTGTTCTTTTCCATAGTTCCCTCTCCTTCCAAATTTCAAAAACAAAGCCGGCCCATCCTGAGAACAAGCCGGCTGTACATATAGCAAATATCAGAGTTCGCCTTTTGCTTCACGAGCGACGAGGTCACGCATGATCTGCGGATAGACCTTGTCGAGCTTGTAGAAGAACAGGACGAGAAGCAGAACGGCCCAGACGAAGATCGGACCCCATTCGTAGATGGAGACGATCATGTTGATGACGTCCTGAGACTGAGCGACTGCACCCGAAGAAGAGGCAACATAGCCGACGTAGGAGAGCAGACCCGTGAGGGCTGCGCTCGTGAGGCCGGAACCGACCTTCGTGCCGACGGAGCCGCCGGAGAAGATCAGGCCTTCCTGGCGGATATGGGTCTTCCACTGGCCATATTCAACCGCATCGCCGAGGAAGCCGAAGATGACGGACTGGACTGGCGCAAAGCCGATACCACGGATCACGCAGCTGAAGACGACCCAGTTGAAGTCTGTCGGATTCAGCAGGAAGATTGCATGGCCGACGAAGCAGATGATGACGCCATAAAGGCTCATGTTGCGCTTGCCGAAACGCTTGAGGAGTCTCGGGCTGAAGACGGCCATGACGAAGATTGTGATGAGCGTCTCCAAGAGGTACAGGCCACTGTACAGAGAATCATCCATGAAGATGTATTTGCAATAATACGGCAGGATCGTACCGGTGATCGTGAAGATGACGTTCTGCATCATCCAGATGATCATACCGGCCCAGAAGTATTTATTGACAGCAAGGCATTTGAGTGCTTTGCCGACCGGTACTTTCGCGACCTTCTTGCGCGCCTCGATGACGACGGTCTCTTTGCACTTCGAGAAGCAGAAGAGCAGGAGGAGCAGCGCGACGACAGCCCATACGCTCATGACCTCGACCCAGGCCATCTGGTTATCACCGAATACCTTGACGAGCGGCAGCGTGGCCGATACGGAAAGGATACGGCCCCAAGGAGACAGGCACATACGCGTGATGGAAAGCATGTCGCGTTCCTTCGAGGAGCGCGTCATCATCGCAGACAGCGAGCCGTACGGCAGATTGAGTGCTGTGTAGCAGACCGTCGTGCAGAGGTTGTAGGTTACGAACAGATATGCAAACTGCATCGCTGACGAACCTTGCGGTACCGTATAGATAAGGACGATGGAAATTGCGAATGGCACGCTCATCCAGAGAATCCACGGTCTTGATTTGCCCCACTTTGAATTCGTGCGCTCGACGATGAATCCCATGATGACATCAGAGAAACCATCGAAGCAACGGGAAATCAACATGACCAGACCGACCATAGCCGGATCGATGCCGGCGTAGTCGGTGTAGAAGAATGTCAGGATGCCCATTGCACCCCAGACAACGTTCTGTGCCGTATCGCCGAGGCCGTACGCAACACGCGTCAGCCAAGACAGATGCGCACCGGATTCAGCCGAAGCTGCTCCTGGATTACTCATTGTAAACCCCTCCCAATTGATTGAATGATACATGAACATATCTTGTGGATGAGGTCGTGCCTCATCTCTATCTTTATCTATATACTATATTAATATTTTTCGAACTATTTAATCTATATTTTCTTGTTTTTATTGAGTATGTTATGATTTTCTTTTGCCTTATTCCTTAGTATTTTCAATACTTTCATGGCACTATTACCCCAACAGATAATTATCTTGCTATAAAATATTGTCTTTCCCTCTGCAAACAATAAAAAAGAGGTCAAAATCCTTCCATTTTGACCGCTTTTCTAGTAAATCTAAGCTCTCACCGCCAGTCAGCGAAGGCCGCTATGTGTCGTCAGATAGACGCCGGCGAATATAGCCGCTGCTCCGAGGAGCTCCTCGATGCCTATGATCTCGCCAAAGCAGAGGACGCCGCCAATCATGCCGACGACCGGCGTGATGTTCTGGAAGATTGAAGTAACGCTGGCCCCGGCATTGTGCACACCGATGTTCCAGAACAACATGGCCATGATGCCGCCAAAGATGACGGTATAGAGGAAGGCAGCCCAGAGCGAGGGCGTCAGCATGACGGGTGCAAACTGCCCCGTCACCAAGCCATAGCCCGTCACGATGAAGGCGCCGAAAATCCCAGCCCATCCCGTCGTCTGCAGCGCAGACATGCGCCGCATAATTTTCAGGGCAATCAGGGAATACGTCGTCCAAGCCACCTGCGCGAGCAAGAAGAGAATATCGCCCTCGTTGAACGACATCGTCTCGATGACGGCGAGTGAGCCGTGGCTGATGACGAGCAGAGCGCCGAGAAAAGACAGGACAATGCCACCCCAGGCCAGCAAGCTCAGCCGCTCGTGCACGAAGATGACCGCCATGAATGCCGTGATAGCTGGACTGGCCGCCGCAATCAGCGTGCAGTTCGTCACCGTCGAGATGGCCAGCCCCGTGAACTGCATGACATTGTTGAGGCCGATGCCTGTAGCCCCCATGAGGATGAGCCCGAGGACACAGTCGCGCGGCGGCAGCAGATGCTCGCCGCGATAGACGGACAGTGCCAGGAGCGTCGTGCCGATCAGGTAGTAGCGCATGGCCGTGATCGTCACAGGCGACCACACCCCCACGAGCCATTTGATGCAGAGCGGCTGGATGCCCCAGATGATGGTCGTCGCCGCCAGCAGGAAATACGTCTTTCGTCTTGTCGCTTCATCCATATGAGACTCCCTCCTTCTGATATCTTCTGCTGATGGTTATTCAATGCCGGTCATCAGGTAGACACCGAGGCAAGCAAAGACCACGAGCGTCTTCAAGAGCGTCAGGATCACGACGTCGTAATACGACTCGCGATGCGTCAGGCCACAGACAGCCAGCAATGTGACGAGCGCGCCCGACTGCGGCACGGTGTCAATGCACTCCGAAGCCATGCAGATGATGCGGTGCAGGACATCGGCACTCATGCCGATCTGCTGCGCCCAGGCCAGCCACTCCTGCCCGAGCATGCCGAGGGCAATCGTCATGCCACCTGAAGAGGAACCTGTGACGCCCGTCATGATGCCCGTCGTCACGATGGCGGACATGAGCGGGCCATTGCCGAGGTGCAAGCCAAGCAGCGCGTCCTTGATGATCGCGAAGGCCGGCAGTGCCGCGATGACACAGCCGTAGGCATAGCCTGAGGCCACGTTGAGGATAGCCGTCGTCGAGCCAATGGCACCCGTGTTGATGGGCTTCGCGAGACCGCCTTTGAGCTTCAGGCGTCTGCGGCCAATGACGGCTGCGGCGATGGAACTCACGATCAAGGCCGCATTGATGGACCAGATGGCCTGTACTTTATCGACACCGCCGGCGAGCAGGGACAGGTGCAGTGGGATGAAACTATCAAGGCTCTCAGGATCCCAGTGATACGCCCATTCCCAGTGGAATGGATTGCTGATCAGAAGATTCAGCACGATGACCAAGAGAAGTGGCAACGAGGACAGGCGCCAGTCCGGCAGGGCCTCCCGCGATTCCTCCGGCTCATTGAGCACGTGATGACCATAGCCTTCGCCCTTTGCCTTGAGTTTCTTATGGCGATAACTGATCCAGCCCCAGGCCAGTCCGAAATAGAGCACGGCACCGATGAGGCCGAGCACCGGAGCCGACCAGGTCGATGTGCCGAAGAACGACGTCGGGATGATGTTCTGGATCTGCGGCGTACCGGGGATGGCCACCATGCTGTAGGTGAAGATGCCCATCCACAAGAGGCCCGGCAGCAGCCGCTTCGGGATATCCGCCTGCTTAAAGAGGATGGCTGCGAACGGGTACATGACAAAGGCGACGACGAAGACAGACAGGCCGCCGTACGTCAAGACACCGCAGCCGAGCAGCACGGCCAGGATGGCCTTGTCGCGTCCCAGAGCGGAGACAATCTTGTCGGCCACAGCTGCCGCAAGTCCGCCCTGCTCCATGATCTTAGCAAAGACAGCGCCGAGCAGGAAGACGGGATAATACGTCTTGATGTACTCCGCGGCTTTCGTCATATAGATCTCACTGTAGACCGGCATGGAAGCGTGGCCGCTGCCGATGGCGGCGACGACGGCAAAAATCGGTGCGATGAAGATGATGGAATAGCCACGATACGCGAAGAACATCAAAAGTATCAGGCTGAAGACGATCATGCTGATGCCCATAGGGATAATTCCTTTCTAGATGAATCCAAGGGAAGAGGTGAACCGGCAGAAAAAAAGGGCTCTCCTGCCCATGATGGACAGAAGAGCAGCCTTTTGAGAATCCAACGCCTTTTGGCAATCAGATATGTGCTTTTTCCTTAATGTACTTGCGAGCCTTGATCGCGTACTCGAGCGGGTTGGCTTTTGCCGGATCCTGCTCAGCTTCGACAATGAACCAGCCGTCGTAGTCGCTGTCGTTGATGATGTCGAAGACCGGACCGAAGTCGAAGTCGCCGTCGCCCGGGACCGTGAACATGCCAGCGCGGACGCCTGCGAGGAAGCTCATGTTCTCTTCCTTGACCTTGTTGCGGATGTCCATGCGGATATCCTTGAGGTGCACGTGGCGGATACGCGGCAGATACTTCTTGAGGATGTAGATCGGGTCCTCACCGGAGCAGACGAGATGGCCCGTATCGTAGAGCAGGAAGACGAGATCCGGATCCGTCATCTCCATGAGGCGGTCGATCTCTTCCGTCGTCTGGACGCAGGTGCCCATGTGATGATGGTACGTCATCGTCAGGCCGATCTTCTTGGCGACTGCGCCGAGCTTGTTGAGGCCTTCAGCGAGCGTCTTCCACTGCTCTTCCGTATTATGCGGCTTATCGCGGAAAACAGCCTTGTCGAGCTTGCCCTGAACGCTCGTGCCCTGCTCTGCGACGTTGCAGAACTTCGCGCCCATGGCCTTAAGGAATTCGCAGTGCTTGATGAAGTCTTTCTCTACCTGCTCATACGGCTGCGTGAGGAGGTAGGAGCTGAACCATGCGCTGGCGATCTGGAGTCCGCGCAGGTCGAGTGCCTTCTTGAGGACAGCTGGATCTTTCGGGTACTTGTTGCCGATCTCACAGCCCGTGAAGCCAGCCAGTGCCATCTCACTGACGCACTGTTCAAACGTGTTCTCTTTGCCGAGATCCGGCATGTCGTCGTTCGTCCAAGCAATCGGAGCGATACCAAGTTTGATATTAGCCATTTGATAAACCCCCAAAAATTATATTTATACAACAGGGCTGCCCTGCCGCCGAAGCGGCAGCTGCCCCTCATACACCAGGAAAAATCAATACTTACGAGCTGCGTCGTAATGCGGCTTCATGAGATTCTCGTAGCAGTCGTGGATTTTCTTGCTCTTCGAGACCTGTGCGATGCCGACACGCCACCAGTCACCGTAGCCATGAACCATCGTCTTCGGCATGACCTTGCAGTCGATGAGCGTCGAGACCTTCTGCTTCTTGGCATCCTCGATGGCGGCAATGAGCTCTTCCTCGGTATGTGCCGTGTAGCTCTTGCAGCCGTACGAAGCGGCATTCATCGCGAAGTCAACCGGTACATAGGCGCCGTCGAGCTGGCCCGTCTTCTCGTTGCGGAAGCGGAACTCCGTGCCGTAGCTGCCCTGGCCATGGCCAATCTCGAGGTTGTTGATGCAGCCGCCCTGCATGTTATCGAACACGATGACGTTGATCTTCTTGCCCTCGGCGATGGACGTCGGCAGTTCCGAATGGAGCATCATGTAAGCGTAGTCGCCGACGAGTGCATAGACCTCGCGCTCTGGCTCAGCGAGCTTGACGCCGAGTGCCGCATTGACTTCATAGCCCATGCAGGAGAAGCCGTACTCGACATGGTAGCTGCCGACCGTCTTCGGACGCCATACGCGCTGCAGATCGCCCGGCAGGGAGCCCGATGCACCGACGATGATGCCGTTCGGGTCCATGTGCTCTTCGAGCAGGCCGAGGACGCGCGTCTGCGGCAGCGTCTCGCCGACTGCTTCTTTGTATGCCTTTTCAGCTGCTTTGTAATCGAAGTCATCATTGACTTCCGGCACGAAGTTGTCGCCGAACTGGATATGGAAGACACGCTCGACTTCCTTCGTGTAAGCTGCCTTCGCTGCCTTGATGTCAGCGGCATACGCATCCGAGACATGGTAGCCCGTCTTGCCGAGCGCTTCGTCGAGCATCTCGAGAGCCGCACCGGCATCGCCGACGACCTGGATGCCATCGAGCTTGTAGGCATGGAAGCGGGAGACGTTGATGTTGACGTACTGGACGTTCGGGTTCTGGAAGATCCACTTGGAGGACGTCGTGAAGTCCGTGTAGCGCGTGCCGACGCCGATGACGACATCTGCATCTTTGGCGAGCGTATTGGCTGCGAGACCGCCCGTCTCACCGACGCCACCCATGTTGAGCTCATGCTCCCACGTGATCGTGCCCTTGCCGGCCTGCGTCTCGCCGAACGGGATGCCGTACTTCTCAGCGAACTTCTGGAAGACAGCCTCTGCCTCGGAGTACTTGACGCCGCCGCCGAAGATCATCAGCGGGCGCTCTGCCTTCGCGATGGCCTTGACGGCCTCTTCGATAGCGCGCTCGGACGGTTTGATGCGGTCGATGTGATGGACGCGCTTCTGGAAGAAGTAATCCGGATAATCCCAAGCCTCACCTTCGACATCCTGCGGCAGGGCGATGCAGACAGCACCCGTCTCGGCCGGGTCCGTCAGGACGCGCATCGCGTTGATGCAGGCCGTCATGAGAACTTCTGGACGCGTGACGCGATCCCAGTACTTGCAGACTGCGCGGAAGGCGTCGTTCGTCGTCGTCGTCAGGCTTACCGTCTGCTCCATCTGCTGGAGTACCGGGTCCGGCTGGCGGTCAGCGTACGTGTCGCCCGGCAGGAACAGGACCGGGATGCAGTTTGCCGTAGCCGTAGCAGCTGCCGTGACCATGTTGGCAGCGCCCGGGCCGACAGAGGACGTGCAAGCGTACATCTGCTTGCGGCGCTTCTGCTTTGCAAAGCCCATTGCTGCATGTGCCATGCCCTGCTCATTGCGGCCCATGCGCATGATCAGATGGCCCGGGTCCTCTTCGAGGGCCTGGCCGATGCCGATGACATTGCCATGGCCGAAGATGCCGAAGATGCCTTCGAACATCGGCACTTCTTTGCCGTCAAACTCTACATACTGATTATTGAGGAACTTCACGAGAGCCTGTGCTACCGTGAGTCTGATTGTCTTAGCCATTGGAATACCCTCCACTATGCCACGTTTATGCACGTTGCGGATCTATCACTTCTTGTGCGGCTGCCAGATCTTCGAATCGGCATCCGGCTCGAGCAGCCAGGTGTGCTCCGGCAAGTCGTTGCGCGTCTTCTTCCACGGATCACCGTCGAGATGGCGGATCATCCAGCTGTACCAGATGGCATAGCCCGGTGCAGCGCACTGCGGATGCATGTAGCCACCCGAAATCTCCGACCAGGTGTTGTCTTCGATCTTGAAGACGTTGTCGCCGATGAAAGCGCAACCGAAGCCCTGCGGGCGATCGACTTTGTAGGTGTAGACTTCCGGCTGCGGGTGATTGTGCGGCGTGTAGCCTGTCCAGCAGCCCGGCGTCATGATGACTTCACCGTTGACCATGTTGGAGTACGGTGCATTGTCATAGTCGAAGATCGTGCGGACCGTACGCTCTGCCGTGCCCTGCCAGACACCGCCACCGAAGACATCCGCCTGGACATCCTTCGGACGGTAGAAGACCGGCGCGAAGTCGCGGTCGTTGATGGTCTTCTGGATCAGGAGCTCCGATTTCTTCAGAGCCTTGACGACGACCTTGACGCCGTGCGGCACGTGCAGGCAGTACGGGTTCTCATCAAGCAGCGACTCGCGGTGCATGATCTCTTTCTGACCATTCCACGCGATCTCTACATCGCCCGTCGTGATGACGAATGCCGTCTCCTGGAGCGGGTCTTCGAACTCGACGATCTCGTTCTCGTCCATCTCCTGATAACCGATATCCATGAGCATATCGCTCTCGCGCGTCGTCATTGCATTGTAGCCGTGCTTGAGCTGACCTAAGCGACCGAATCTCATAATGCTGCCTCCCAATCCAATTCCGTGATGACTTTCTCGTCTTTATGCTCCTGCATGAATGCATCGATCTGCTCGACCGTCTGCATTGCATCCGAGCAGCTGTGGCTGGCAACGACCATAGCGGCGTGTGCCGTGCCGTGCTGCAGGGCCTGCGGGACCGTCCAGCCTGCGAGCAGGCCATAGACGAAGGCGCTGCCGTAAGCATCGCCGCCGCCGAACGACTTCAGGAGCTTGATGTGGTACGACTCGACCTTGTAGGCCTTCTTGTCAGCCGTGTAAGCAATCGAGCCCTTCTTGCCGTGCTTGATGATGACAATCTTAGCGCCATGCTCGATGTACTTCTCAGCGATGACGTGATCAGCCGGCTCCGTTGCCTCCTCGTCGAGGCCTTCCGTGAGGTTGACCTCATCGCGGGAACCGATGATGACATCCGCCATGCTCGCGAGCAGCGAGTAGTAGATCTGGATGTCCTTCTTGCTGCGCCAGCTGTACGGACGGTAGTCGATATCGAAGATGACGCGCGTGTTGTGCTTCTTCGCATACTGGACGGCCAGCAGGCAGGCCTCGCGCGACGGGCTCTTCGAGAGTGCCGTACCGGAGACAATCAGGATCTTGCTGTCGGCGATGTACTGCTCATCGACATCTTCCGGCGCGATCTCGAGGTCAGCGACCTGGTCGCGGTACATCAGGATGCTCGACTCCGTCGGGCTCTTGATCTCCGTGAACGTCAGTCCCATGCGCTCGCCGTTCTTCGCACGCGTCATCTGGGACGTGTCGATGCCGCGCTCATTGAAGTAATTGAGGACAAAGTCGCCGAACTGGTCGTCGGATACACATCCAATAAAGCCAACCTTTTTGCCCAATTTGTTGATACCGACGGCCATGTTGCCCGGCGAGCCGCCCAGGTACATGGAGAAGGTCTTGACCTTGTCCAAGGTGCGGTTCAGTTCATTCGGATTGAAATCCAGCGTGACGCGGCCAATCAGCACGACGTCGCGTTTCTTGTTTTCATCAAAGCTAATGAGTGCCATTTCTTTATCCTCCTCATGCCTTATGTTCGAGACCGAAGATATGCATGTGTTTCTTGACATTCTCGTAGGTGCCCTGTACGATGGCATCGCTGAAGTCGAAGTACTTGGCCTGCGGATTTGCTGCGGCGACTTCCTTGATCTTCGCAGCCGAGGCATCGTACGACGCCGTGGCGATGTTGATCTTCTGGATGCCGTTGGCGAGGCAGGTCCGGAAGTCCGTTTCCGTCAGGCCCGTGCCGCCGTGCAGGACGAGCGGCGTCTTGACGGCTGCGTGGATCTCCTTGAGGCGGTCGATGCGGAGCTGCGGCTTCTCTTTGTAGTTGCCGTGAGCCGTGCCGATCGCGACGGCCATCGCATCGATGCCGGACTCCTCAGCAAAGCGCTTGGCCTCCTCGACACTCGTGACGAGGACGTCGACGCTCTTGTAGTCACCCTCCGCGCCGCCGACGCGGCCAATCTCGCCTTCGACATCTGCGCCGTAGCTCTTGGCAAGTTTGACGACTTCCTTCGTGCGGGCGATGTTCTCATCGAGCGGGTATTTCGAACCGTCAAACATGACGGACGTAAAGCCGAGGTCGAGTGCGAGTTTGATGGTCTCCATCGTGCTGCCGTGGTCAAGATGAACGGCCGTCGGCATCTTGCACTTCTTGGCGGCCGCAATCATCACAGGGCCGAGCAGATCGAGCGGTGAATAGCGAAGGCGGCCTTCGGCGATCTGCAGGATCAGCGGAGCCTCGAGCTCTTCTGCCGCCTTGATGGCACCCATGGCCATCTCCATATCCGAGACATTGAACGCGCCAATCGCGTATGTATTGTCCGGTTTACTTATGAGGTCTGTCAAATGTACGAGTGGCATGACCACCCCTCCTATTCTATCATGCGGATTCTTGCGAAATCAGAAGAGTTCCTTGTAGATCTCGATGAGCTGTTCCTTCGTCGGGATGCGCATCGTGTTCTGCGGGCTGCCGCTCTCGAGTGCATCGGAAGCCATCTTGTCGAGCTGTGCGAGGAAGTCTTCCTTCGTGAAGCCGCGCTGCTCGAGCAGGGACTCTGCCGACGGAATGCCGACTTCCTTGCAGAAGCGCGTGACCTCTGCAACGAATGCCTCTGCTGCATCATGGTCCGGCGTCGCATCATCCGCAACACCCATGGTGCGGGCAATCGTGGCGAAGCGTGCCGTGTTCTCCTCGATGGCGAACTTCATGCAAGCCGGCAGCAGGATGGCGTTCGAGACACCATGTGCAATATGGAACAGAGCACCGATCGGACGGCTCATGCCATGGACAATCGTGACGGAGGCATTGTTGAAGGCGATGCCGGCTTCCGTCGCTGCGATGCTCATCTGCAGGCGAGCTTCGACGTTCTTGCCGTCCTTATAGCAGATTGGCAGGTTCTTGTGGATCTTCTTGATGGCCGAGAGTGCGAACGTATCGGTCAGCGGCTGTGCCTTGCGGCTCGTGTAAGCCTCGATCGAATGGCAGAGCGCATCGATGCCCGTAGCAGCCGTGACAGACGGAGGAGCCGTCATCGTGAAGGTCGGGTCGACAACAGCGAGTGCCGGAATGATGGACGGGCCGCCGAGCAACATCTTGACGTTGTTCTCCGTGTCAGCGATGATCGTGTTCTTCGTGACCTCAGAGCCCGTGCCGGCCGTCGTCGGGATAGCGACAAGATACGGAACCGGCATGTCGATGTTGACGTGCATGAACTCGTTGATCTTCTTGCCTTCCGGCTGCGTCGACATGAACATGATAGCCTTTGCCGTATCCATCGGGCTGCCGCCGCCGAGTGCGACGAGGAAGTCACAGCCTTCTTCACGGTATACCTTCAGGCCAGCATCGACGATCTTATCCGTCGGCTCCGAATTTGCACCAGCGAAGGTGACGTACGGGATATTTGCCTTAGCGAGTGCGTTCTCGACTTTCGCTGCATTGCCAAACTTCACCATGAACTGATCCGTGACGATCAGGGCTTTCGTGCCCTTGCCCTGGATGTGCTGGCCGAGTTCTTCGACGACATTCGTGCCCGAGATGATCTTTGCCGGAACCATAAACGTATAACCCATGTTGTCCACTCTCCTATTCTGATGATAGTATCAACGCTGTTGTTGATTACCTTTTGATTACCTTATGGCTCTAATTTAATACTTTTGGCTCAACTTGTCAATACTATTTTGGTCTTTTTGGCAAGATTTTGCGGAATTTTATTTTTTCTGATAATCATGAGTAATCATCACGATTCTATATGATAAATATGGGTAAAGGTTGCCAGGGAGCTGGCATCAATTCCTTGAATATAGTATGTTTTTTTCTGGTTTCTCTTGTTTCTATCAGGCAATTCGCTTATAATAAGTATAAACAAACATACCCATAAATTGGTTATTTCTTGAATGTCTGTTGGCACGTATTGCGAGATGATTCGACGCGTCGTGTACCCCAGGCAGTAGAAACAGGTGATCTCTCATGAAAATCGATCGAATCAATCGTATCCATGAATTATTGAAGAATGTGCACAACATCTCCATCAATGATCTCTGTGATACCTTCCAGGTCTCCAAGAACACCATCCGGCGCGACATCGCGGAGCTCGAGCAACAGGGCGTCATCAAGAAGGTCTACGGAGGCATCGTCCTCGCAGAGCCAGCAGGCAATCCTGAACCTTTCGCTTCGCGTGAGAACCGCAACACCGAGGCCAAGAAACAGATTGCCCGCATGGCAGCCGACTTCGTCCACGACGGCGATGTCGTCTACATCGACTCCGGCACGACCACGATGCACATGATTCCGTATCTCACGGAGAAACGCCGCCTGACCATCGTCACGGCGAGCGTCCACGTCATCAATGCGGCTTCCAACTACAGCAACCTCAATGTCCTCGCGACGGGCGGCTCTCTCTTCACCCCGTCCAAGGCATTCGTCGGGCCACAGGTCATCCAGGTCCTGCGCCGCTATAATATATCGAAGGTTTTCCTCGCGAGCACGGGCATCTCACTCGAGCACGGCGCGACAAACGCCTCACCGCTCGAGTGCGAGATCAAGCGCTGCCTCGTCGAGAAGGACTGCGAGCACTTCCTGCTCGTCGATGATTCCAAATTCGACGTCTCCTCCCTGATGAGCTATTGCACGCTCAAAGAGGTACAATACATCGTGACCAACAAGATGCCACCCGAGAAGTACGTCTCCTACTGCACGGCCAACCACATCGAGCTCGTTACGCCAGACACGATACGCAGGGAGGAAGTCGAGAAGATCGCGATGACACGCTGAGATTTATGGCGTGGCAGTATATAGATTATAAACAAACAGGAGGTATCCCCATGAAAAAACAGCCTTTGTACATCGGTGGTCAGGACGTCATGACCGAGAAGACCGTCCCCGTTTATAATAAAGAGACGAATGATGTCATCGCAGAGATTTCCGTCGCGGGTGAAGCAGAATGCCATGCTGCCGTCGACGCTGCCGAAAAGGCCTTCCGCGAGGTCAAGCTCTCCCCCTATGAGCGCTATACCATCATCCTCAAGGCAGCTAACCTCATGCGCGAGCGCACAGAAGAATTTGCCGCGACGCTGTCGGCCGAGGCCGGCAAACCGCTGCACGACGCCCGTGGCGAGATTGGGCGCGCTTACCAGACGCTGATCCTCTCGGCCGAGGAAGCCAAGCGTCTCAAGGGCGAGACCATCCCGCTCGCCGGCGCACCAGGCTGCCAGCATAAACTCGCCTTCACCATCCGCCAGCCGCTCGGCGTCGTCTGCGCCATCACGCCGTTCAACTTCCCGGTGAACCTCGCCGCTCACAAGATCGGCCCGGCACTCGCAGCTGGCAACACCGTCATCTACAAGCCGGCCTCCGCGACGCCGCTGACCGCCGCGCTGCTCTGCGACGTCTTCCGCGAAGCGGGACTTCCAGCAGGCTGTCTCAACCTGCTGACCGGCCCGGGCGCACTCGTCGGCAACTACTTGACGAAGGACGCGCGCATCCGCATGTTCTCCTTCACGGGCAGCGTTCCCGTCGGCAAATCCCTGCAGGAAGCTGCGGGCTTCCGTCGCGTAGCCCTCGAGCTCGGCTCGAACTCGGCCAACGTCGTGCACGAGGACGTCAAGGACGTCAAGAAGGTCGCCGAACTCCTGGCGAAGTATGCCTTCCTCAACGCCGGCCAGGTCTGCATCTCCTGCCAGCGCGTCTACGTTTCGCGCAGCATCTACCAAGAGTTCTGCGATTACGCCGTCGCCTTCGCCAAGAACTTCAAGGGCGGCAAGCTCAGCGACGAGACGACATGCCTCGGCCCGATGATTGCCGAGAAAGAAGCCATCCGCATCGAGGGCTGGGTTAACGATGCTGTCGCCGCTGGTGCCAAGCTGCTGACGGGCGGCCATCGTCACGGCTCCTTCTACGAGCCGACCATCCTGACCGATGTCACGCCGGACATGGATGTCGTCAAGAACGAAACGTTCGCACCAGTCTTCTCGATCATCCCCTACGATACGATTGAAGAGGCCGTCGCCGGCGTCAACAACTCTCGTTACGGCCTGCAGGCCGGCGTCTTCACGACGTCTCTCTACATCGCCCACTACGCAGCCGAGCACATTGAAGCAGGCGGCGTCGTCATCAACGACGGCTCGAGCTTCCGCATGGACAACATGCCATACGGCGGCGTCAAGGACAGCGGCATGGGCAAAGAAGGCCCCGAGTATGCCATCCGCGAGCTCACGGAAGAGAAGACCATTATCATGAATTTCGATTGAACTATCGCCAAGAAGGCGCCTGCATGGAGTTGCATGCAGGTGCCTTCTTTATTTGCGCACATCGAGTGTCAGGCGTGGGGACCTATTTCGGCTTCGGCGTTCCGTTGAATGCACCCCATGATGTAATGAGCATCAATGCAGCTTCGCCGCCTGCCGCGGCGTTCCGTCATCGCCAGCAAAGCCACTCCTCATCGGGGCGCAGCCCTGCGGGCAGTCACTCCACGCCTCCAGGCGAAACAGGTCCCCGCGCCAAAGATACAATCCAGTAAACAACCGGAATGATTCCCACCTCAAATCTTTTCTATCAACAAAAAACGAGGGCAGGAATCTATCAAGATCCTGTCCTCGTAGGAGAGGTTGTCATCCGTGGATGACATCGGTGTATTCGGGGTAGTCGCGCAGGCGGTCGACTGGTGGGAAACCGACGGCGCCGGTGAAGCAGCCGCGCTCCCAGTCTGGGCGCGTCGACCAGAACATGTCGGTGAAGTCGCGCTCATTCTCCGCCACGACCTGATACGAGCGGAGTTCCGGCACAAACGTGCCGTCCGGGCCGACTTCCGCCGCAAAGTCCGTCACGATGCGCAGGTACTGCGCCTCTGGCAGATTCGAGATATCCACATAATTCGTGCCGTCCTTCAGGACGATCTGGCGGCTGCCCTTGACCGTGGCCATGTCATCCGATACCTCCACGGTAGCCCGCAGGCTAGCCTGCAGAGGCAGGTGCGTCTTGGCCTTGAGCTGCTTGAAATGCCAGTACTTCTTCTGCGTCTTGAATGCTGGGTCGTAGATGGCCGGATGGCGCCACTCTGTCGTGTGCGTGCCGACCTTGAGGATGCTGTGGAAGTCGAGCCAGACCGCGAGGTCATCGCGCTCAGGCCCTTCTGCCTCGGGATGCTCATAAATCTTCTGATTTTCCTCCGCCGTCAGCCCCTTCTTGTAGAAGCGGACCTGGCTGATGCGGCCGGGCAGATGCGTGAAGTACTTCGGCCGGCCGATCTCGGGGATGACGTGACCGATGTAGGAATAGCCGACAAAGATCGGCTGATCGTCCCACTGGCGGATCTCGCTGTCATCGGAGATGCCCGCTACATGAGCGAGCTGCTTGCCGTCGCAGTACGAATTACCACCGGCTTTCTTGTCGAAAGTCATCGTATACTGTGCCCAGTCGCCAATCTTCGCCTCGCCGCCCTGCCACGAATACTCCGTGATATCATGGCAAATGCCCCACTTGAGGCCACCTGCGCGCTCCACGACCATGCGCAGGCAGTACGTCGCGCCCCAGCCCACGGACTTGCCGCGGACCATCAGCGGATTATGTCCCATCTCGCTCGGCCGTGCCAGGCGGTCGATTTCCGCCCAGACCATACCGGTGAAGCCCTGCGGCGCGCGAAGATCGCGGCTCGCAGGAATCTCGATGTAGTCCCCGTACTGCTCAAGTGCGACCTCCATACGGCCGTCAACTTCGCGGACTTTCGGTGAGCCGTGCAGCAGTGCCGTATGGCCGTGTCCCGACTTATCGAGGATGCGCGGGATGATGCGGATGCCGCCTTCAATCGAGACTTCTTTCGGCAGCTGGTCGGCGATGCTGACCTGATATTCGCCGCCCTGCTGGAACTTGTAGTGGAATTCGATGTAGCGTTTCTCGTGGCCGCGGAAGAACAGGCTCTTCGTCTCGGCGATGCGCTGGTTGATGTAGAGCGGGACTGAGATGAAGATCTCGTGATCGAGATTGTTCGTCGCCTCGATCCCCGCGATCATGCAGTCAGCCTCCTCGCCCTGTCCGGCGCGCACGCGCATGTGCGCAAAGGAAAGCTGTGTCGGCTCAAAGACGACGAGCTTCAGCTCCGCTTCGCCGACGCGCAGCGTGTGCTCACCGGGCTGCACAGCCTGATAGACGGCCGTGAGCTTGCGCTTCTCCCCCGGTTCGAGCACGGCGACCTGGCTGTTCTCTTCATTGCCGAAGAGATTGATAGCGTGTTCGCACTTGTTGTCGAGCAAGTGGATGACGGCTTCGGCCATGGACGTCCCCCGGTTCTCGGCCAGCGCCCGGACCTCGACATTGCCGTTGTTGTCCAAGCGGCGCAGTTCGATATCCGTGAACGTGATTTCAGGCTCATCATGCGTCAGATGGATCGTATCGACGAGCTCGGGGCTGCCATCCTGTCGGAAGCCATAGAGCCGGTAATCGATGGCCTTCTCCGTCACGTCTAGGATGCCGTAATTGCTGCGGCCCTTCGCCGTGACTTCGGGGAATTCGCTGAACAGGCGCTTTTCCTCTCTGGCCGGCGTGTACTCCGCTTCGGGGTCCTGCGCACTGCCCTCGCAGATGTAGACGGTGCGGGCGCCGACCTTCGGGTCGACCGACACCGACTTGATGTAGTAGTGCAGATGGCCGCCGAGAACGAGCTGTGCTTTGCACCGCTCGGCAATCGGCACGATGTAGCGATTGTTGAACGGGTCTGTATACGGATGATGCATCATGAGGATGCGCCACTTCGCCTTCTTGGCAGCAGGACTCGTCAAATCTTCCTCAATCCACTTGAGCGTATCATCGATGCGCTTACGCGTCTCTCGGTCGAGCGGCATCTCGGAGTTGACGGCATTCATCTCGAAAAGGCCCCAGGGGTTGCTGTCGATCAGCGTGAAATGTGCCGGGCCATAATCAAACGAGAAGGTGTTGCCACCGTCCGCCGTATGGACTGTGCGCCCCTGCGTTGCCGTGAAGAAAGCATCGTAGAAGGGGCCGTCATCGTGGTTGCCGTGGATGTAATAAGCCGGCACGCGCGCAAGGAGTTCTGGTATCTTGTGGAACCAGTTGTCCTGGTATTGGTCATGCTGATAACCTGTGCCGAAGGAAATATCGCCGCCATGCAAGATGAATTCCGGGGCCTCCTGCGCTACGACCTTCTTGAAGAACGCACTGTTGTGAAAGAGATGCGAGTCCGAGAGCGTCAGCAGATGGAGATGCTCGGGAGATTCCGGCAGTGTCGTGAAGGATGCTGCCGCGACTTCACCATCGCCTGTAATCGTATAAGCGTATTCGGTCGCGGGCTCCAGCCCCTCGATGACAGCCGTGTAGACACAGGCGCCCTGCGGATACTCCTGACACTTCTCTTCTCGCTGATAAGCAACGGCCCCCGGATGCTCCGTCCCGTCAGCCGCCCGTGCCGTCACCTTGAAAGCCTGCGGCACGATGGCTTCCCAAGCCACTGTGATCTGCGTAGCGCGCGGGTCCAGGAGATAGGGCCCGTTGATGATGTTCTTTGCCATATATTATCGTCCTCCGAAACCTGCCATGGTCCTCGCTTCAGCTGCAGCCAGAAAACGGTACACCTAGGGACTGAGGTCATTTCTACACATCAGGAAATCATTCTTCCCCCATCATAATGGAGAAAGAATGATTCTGCAAATTTTTCTTTTATTTCTCTTCTGCATCCTCGTGCTTCTTTGCCCAGAGGGTCGGCACGATGAGCAGCGTCATGATTGCGACAGATGCAATCCAGAAGTTCGTGATTGTCTCGAAGTGATACGTCGTGACACCGTCGACGACGACCTTCGCGGAATCCATCAGCAGGCCGTTGACGATATCCTGCAGGGCTGCACCGCCGTAAGCGAGCAGGCCGATGACGCCCATCGCAGCACCAGTCGCCTTGCGCGGGCAGAGATCAACAGCGAGCAGGCCGCCGACGAAGCAGAGAATGACGCCGAGGCCGAAACCGAAGATGGCGACGCAGACCGCTGCGAGCGTCGGATCGCCAGCCGGTACATAGCAGACACCAGCAATGCCAATCAGCATGATGATGCCAAAGACGATCGTCGTGACCGAATGATGCGAATGGAAGATCTTATCGGAGATGATGCCGGAGAAGAAGGAACCGACACCGCCGAGGATTGGCGAGAGCGACATGATACTGCCGGCCGTCACGAGGTCGAAGCCCTTCGCTTCCTGCAGGAAGATGACGCCCCAGCTCGAGATGGAATAACGGGAGATGCCGAGACAGATTGCCGCAGCGGCGAGCAGCCATACATACGGATTCTTGATGACCATGAGCTGTGCTTCCTTCGTGGAAACCTGCTGCTCTTTCTTTTCCTGGGCAACTTCACCTTCAAATTCATTAGCAGATGGCAGGCCGTACGTCTCTGGCCGGTCGCGCATGAAGCGGTACATGATGAATGCGAGCACGATGCAGGCAACGCCCGGTACGAAGAAGGCGGCATGCCAGCCGAGAGCGACGATGATCATCGAAGTGCCGAGATAGGTGGCACCTTCACCGACGTAATGTGCGATACTGAAAACGCCGTAATAAGTAGCTAACTGACTCTTGGCGAACCATTGTGACAGGGAGACGATACACGGTGCTGAGCCCATGCTCTGGAACACGCCGTTGACAGCCCAGAGCACGATGAAGACCCAGGTCGTATTGCTCATGCCGAGGATGGCATTGACGATGGCCGCGCCGAGCAGTCCGAGTGGTACAATCTTCTTGATATTGCAGTGGTCGGCAATAAAGCCGTTTGCGCATTTGCCGATGGCGATGGCGACGAGCATGCCCGCGCCCATCATGCCGAGTTCCGTCGGCGTGAAGCCATCCTGGAGCATCGGCTTCTTGGCGACGCCGAGCGTCATGCGCATGACGTAATACATGCCATAGCCGAGGATCATGGCCGTGACAGCCTGAACACGTGCTGTATGATACATCTTCTTGACCACAGCCTTGTCTTGGATGCGAGGCTTATCCGGTCCAGTCAGGAACCATTTCAGCATTTTCTCCACCTTACCTTTCCTACGAAAAAGCAACTTTGATTATTCCTTTTCTCCAGACTCTCCGGAAAAGACTGGATTTTTTGTGATTTATCAGTATAATAATAGATATGAAGGTCGAGTCCTCCAAGAGACAACCAACAAATCATCATCAACTGATCTTTCTGGAATTCATTATACCGAAATGTTGGCATGAAATTCTCTGATTTCTTGGCCAGCATTGTGCGAAAACTTATAATTTTTGTTTTTAATTCGCATTTATCCGTATTCTGGCGCAGAAAGGTCGAAATCTATGTCTATCCTACCATTTGGCAGCCCGAAACAATCGCGATTCGAGATGGGCAGACGGCCCCACCTGGAATCCATTGAGAATCTCAACGGCGCAACATCGTTCGGCACGCTCAAATCGCATCATGAAATCGCCGAGATTCTCTTCATCGAGAAAGGGCACTGCCGCATGCACCTCAAAGAGGGCAGCCTGCAGCTGCACACCGATGACCTCATCCTGGTCAACAGCGATACGCTCCACGATTTCAAGACGAGCAGTTCCTTCACGGCCTTTACCATACACATCGGTGCGCTCCACCTCTGCGGACTGGCGCCCGGGCATCTCACGAAGAGCGAGGCACCGCTCGTCCTGCCACTCGGCAAAGACGGGCGTTACATCTTCCTGCGCGAATTGCTCAAGGAAGTGAAGCTCTTAGCAGCACTCAAGGGAGAGGACGATGAGCGCTGCGAGATTGGCGCTGCGCTCGCACAAGCTCTCGTCATCTCCGTCACGGCACTGGCCGAAGAAGATGCAGGCAACGAAGAGAATCCCTCTTTCACGATGGGAACGCGCATCAAGGAGTACATCGATGCGCACTACCTCGAGGACCTCAAGCTCGCTGACATAGCCGAGGCCTTGCACATCAACCTCTACTACCTTTCCCACACATTCAAGGACCTCACGGGCTCCTCGCCGATGCAGTACATCATCCGCCGGCGCATCGAGGAAGCACAGACCCTCCTGCTGACGACCAACATGACGATCACAGACATCGCCATGCAGTGCGGCTACAACAATTCCAACTATTTCCAATCCGTCTTCAGCAACATCGTCGGCATGCCACCCGGCAAGTATCGCAAGGCATGGGCACAATAGAGGCGCAATAGAAAGAGACGTCCGCAAGATTTCATGCGGACGTCTTTTTTATATGCTATACTATAACAAATAAATATTATTGATAAAGATTGGAGTATAACATGCCTGCTGAACATAAATTGCACATCGGCTGCCACCTCTCCTCGTCCAAGGGATTCCTGGCCATGGGTCATGAGGCGGTCAAGCTCGATGCAGACACATTTGCCTTTTTCACGCGCAATCCGCGCGGCGGCCGCGCGAAGGAGCTCGACCTCGCGGATGTCGAGGCCTTCCTGCACTACAAAGACGAGCACGATATCGGCACGCTTGTCGCGCATGCGCCCTACACGATGAACGCCTGTGCGGCCAAGGAGAACCTGCGCCGCTTTGCCCACGAGGCGATGGCCGACGACCTGCAGCGGCTCGAGCACCTGCCCGGCAATCTCTACAACTTCCACCCCGGCAGCCATGTCGGCCAGGGTGCCGAGCAGGGCATCGCTCTGATTGCCAAGCAACTCAACGATGTCCTCACGCCGGACCAGCAGACGACAGTCCTCTTGGAAACGATGGCGGGCAAGGGCACGGAGGTCGGCCGCACGTTCGAGGAACTGCGCGCCATCATCGACCGCGTCGAACTCAGCGCAAAGCTCGGCGTCTGCCTCGACACCTGCCACGTCTGGGACGGCGGTTACGACATCCGCGAGCACCTCGACGAGGTGCTGACGGAGTTCGACCGCGTCATCGGCCTTTCGCGCCTCAAGGCCATCCATCTCAATGACAGCCAGAACGCGCGCGGCAGCCACAAGGACCGCCACGCCCGCATCGGCGAGGGCGAGATTGGCCTTGAAGCGCTCGTGCGCGTCATCCGCCACCCGGCCCTCAAGGATCTGCCCTTCATCCTCGAAACGCCGAACGATGCGGCAGGCTACGCGCGTGAGATTGCCATGCTGCGCGAAGCGGCGGAATGATTGTTCTACAAACGAAAAAAACTGACCCCAGCACGGGTCAGTTTTTTTGTATCATGGCATCATACTATCACGGATGGAAGCGGAAGGTGTAGCGTCCGTGCGTGTTGACGGGCTCATCGTAGTCGTTGCGCGCGGGGCTGTAGGTGAAGTTCACGATGGCCGCGAGCGCTGCGGCATCCATCTCAGGATAGCCGGAAGACACCTCAATCTGCGGGCTCTCGACGCCGCCAGACGCATTGATGATGTAATTGACCGTGACGCTGCCGACGGCCTTTTTGGCCTGCAGAGTAATCGGATACGCGGGCTGCGAGGTGCTGAGCTGCTGCGCGCGCACCTTGACGTGCTTGACATGGGCCGGGTCGCGGGCAGGACCGCCCTGCGGCTTGTCCGAGCCGCCTTCCTTGCCGCCCGGGGCACCATTTGTGCCCTTCGCATCACTGGCATTCGCTTTCGCATCGGCCGAGGAATTCTTGGCCGACTTGTCCGGCTTTGCCTTGTCCTGCTTGTCCGGCTTCTCCGCCTTCGTCTCCTTCTCGATCTCCGGGGCCTTGATGCTCTCGTCGATGACAATGGGGGCCATTGCCGGTGCTCCCATCTCAGCTGCCTCAGCCGCGGCGGTCTGCTCTTCGACTGCCTCGCTGCCATCTGCGGGCTGCTCATCCTCCGTCACATTGTCGTAGATCTCGACGTCGACGGGATGGCTCTCTGATGAGACGGCCTGGAAGAGGCCCGTCGCGGTGACGAGCAACAGGATGACGAGGTGGACGATAGCGGAGATGCCCCAGCTGGCCGCGTTCTCTTTATCTTCTCGAAGCATCCGCCGCCTCACTTTCCGCCGGCATCGGCTGCGAGCCCGAAGCGGCTGATGCCGGCACTGCGGAAGTGATCGAGCAGGTCGACGACCTTGCCGTAGTCGATGCCCTCATCGGCACGCACGACGATAGCGAAGTGACTGTTCGTGCGGTTCTCCTGCTGTGCCTGCTTGATGAGGGCTTTCTCCTCGATGGGCTGGTCCTCGAGGTACAGCGTACCGTCCTTCTTGAGCGTGACGAGGTAGGTCACGTTCATCTGCGTCTGGGCGCTGGCGGCCTTCGGCATGTTGACGTCGACCGTCTTGAGGTTGACCATGTAGAGTGTGCTGATCATGAAAAAGACGAGCAGGAAGAACATGATGTCGATCATCGGGATGATCATGACTTCCGGCTTCGTGAAGCTCCTTCTATCGCGAAGTCTCATCAGGCCGCCTCCTCTTTGCTCTCATCGTCAACCGTCTCGACCATCGAGAAGCACTGCTCCATGTCCGTGACGATGTTCTCGATGCGCTGCGAGAAGTACGCGTGGACGGCCAGCGAGACGATGGCGACGCAGAGGCCCATGGCCGTCGCGATCAAGGCCTCGCCGACGCCGCCCGTGATGGCCGTGGCCTGGCCCGACTCCAGATTGAAGACGGAGAACGAGGTGATCATGCCGCTGATCGTGCCGAGCAGGCCGAGCAGCGGAGCCATCGTGACGATGACGCTGAGGTAGTAGAGGCGCTTGCGCAGCTTGGCGAGCGCGATGCCCGACTGGACTTCCATGTAAGTCGCGGGATTCTTGCAGGCTTCCGGCTTCTTCGTGATGACGGCAAACAGGATGTCAGCAAGAGCGCCGCGCGCATCGTCCGCGAGCTTCTCGGCCTGTTGGCGGTTGCCATTGGCCAGGGCCAGGTAGAAGTCGCGCGCAAAGGCGCGCCCCGAATCCATGCGGCGGAAGTAGAGGGCGCGCTCGATGCCGATCGAGAGCACGAAAAGCGAGCAGAGCAGCAGCACGTACATGACGATGCCGCCCTTCTGGAAAAATGTGATTCCTGTCGTCAAAAGTTCCATGATGATCTCCTTTTATTCTGATTCTCTTTCACTATTGCCAGAGCCAAGCCAGTCCACGAGGTCCTGGATGGCCATTTCTTTCGCGATGAGCCCGTGCGCATTCCAGATGATGGAATCGACGTCGAGCATGTGTCCTTCCCGCACAGCCGGCAGGGTCTGCCAGAGCGGGTCTTTCCGCAGTTCCTCGTAGCGCTTGGCGGCCGCCTCTTTGCTGCCGGCGCTGCTTGCGCCGTAGCCGCTCGAGATGACGAGGTAGTCGGCCTGCAGGTCCGGCAGGGACTCCATCGAGATGGCGAGGTTGTTCTTCGTCTTGTCGAGCGCGACGACCATCGGGTCCGGCCTGAGGTTCAAGAGCTCGTACATGAAGCGGTTCGTCGCATTGGCCGAATACGGATAGAGGCGGATCTCCTTCTGCATGACGCGCAGGAATGCCACCGTCGCATCGCCGATATTGCCCTTGATGGCCATGCGCGCCTGCTTGGCGCAACCGTAGTAAGCGTGCAGCCGCGCCTCGCCCTTCTCCTCTTGCCCGACGGCCCGCGCGGCCGCGAGCGCCGTGACCTCCTCTTTCTGCAGGTCGAGCGCGACGACCGGCGCGATCTTCGACAAGGCATTATAGGCGTTCTTGTCGTAGCTGTCGCGCATGAGGATGAGGTCAGGCTTTGCCTGCTGCACGGCTTCGAGGTTGATGGTCTTCGTCTCCGCATTGATGGGGATGTCGGCGATGCCCTTGTCCTTCATCAGCGGGTAGAGATACGAGGATTTCGTCAGGTGTGCCGCCGCGATTGGGATGTCGAGCGAGACGGCCGTGTCCTCGAGGCCGATGACGGCAATGCGCTGCGGGTGCTCGGGCAGGATGGTCTTGCCGTACTTGTGGGTGATGACGAGATGACCCGCTTCTTCGGCAAACATCTTGTCTGCAGCCTTCTTCGTCTTCTCGAAGCGGGCCGCGAGCTCTGCATCGATGGCCTCAGGCGTATCGGCGCGCGCCACGGCCGGGTCAAAGAGCGCCGTGCTCTTGCTGCCAGGAGCAGCGTGGCTGCCGCAGCCGCCAAGAGCGAGGCTCATCACGATGAGCACGGCGAGAAGGCCCCAGGTCAAGAGACGGTTACGCATAGGACTTCTCCTCTTTCGTCAGGTCGCGCACGTACGGGATGCAGTGCGGTCGGTCGGTGCGCGGGTCGCACAGGAGCTCGGCGTCGATGCCGAAGACGTCGGCGAGCATCTCCTTGGTGAAGACCGCGTCCGGTGTGCCCTCGTAGAGCAGCGTGCCGTGCTTCATCGCGAGCAGGTAGTCGGCAAAGCGCGCGGCCTCGTTGATCTCGTGGATGACCATGATGATGGTCTTGCCGTAGGCCGTATTGAGATGGCGCACGAGCGTCAGCACATCCATCTGATGTGCGACGTCGAGAAAGCTCGTCGGCTCATCGAGAAACAGGATCTCCGTGTCCTGCGCGATGGCCATCGCAATCCAGGCGCGCTGGCGCTGTCCGCCTGAGAGCGCCTCGATGGGACGGTCGGCAAACGCCGTCATGTCCGTCTCCTGCAGCGCCCAGTCGACCATGCGCCGGTCCTCCTGCGTCGTGCGCGCGAAGAAGCGCGCGCGATGCGGCGCGCGCCCGTAGTTGACGAGCTCCCGCACGGTGAGCCCCGCCGGGGCCTGCGGATTCTGTGGCAGGATGGCGAGTTTCTTGGCGAGCTGACGGCTGTCCTCCGCGAAGATGGACCGGCCGTCCAAGAGCACCTCGCCGCCGAGGGGCGGCTGGATGCGGCAGAGCGTCTTTAGGAGTGTCGATTTGCCGCAGCCATTGGCGCCTATAAGCGCCGTCACCTTGTGTGCCGGCACGGTCAGATTCATGTCCTCGATGATGACATTCTTGTCGTAGCCGGCCTTCAGATGCCTGGCTGTGAGTTCCATGGATTCCTTCCTTTCAAAACAGTAACGTGGATCAACCCTTGCTGCGCAAGAGGATGTAGAGGAAATACGGCGCGCCGATCAGCGAGACGACGAGGCCGACGAGCATCTCGTCCGGCGCGATGATGATGCGCGCCGTGTAGTCCGCTGCCACGAGCAGGATGCCGCCTAAGAGCGCCGTCACCGGCAGATAGCGGCAGTGCGCCACGCCGACGAGGCGCCGGGCAATGTGCGGGCAGATGAGGCCCACGAAGCCGATGCTGCCGCCGATGGCAACACAGGATGAGGCGAGCACGACGGCCGCCATCAAGAGGACGAAGCGCGTGCGGTTCACGCGCAGGCCAAGCCCGAGCGCCGTCTCCTCGCGCAGGGCCAAAAGATCGAGCGTCTCGTGGTTTGCGAGCAAGAAGAGCAGGCCGGCGAGCACGATGAAAAAGAGGATGTCGACATGCGTCCAGCTGTTGCCGAAGATGCTGCCGATGAGCCAGGTGTTGACCTGCTGGAAGCGCGTCGGATCGAGGCTGACGAGCAGCAGGATCTGCAGCGCGTGCAAGCCCGCTGTGACGGCGATGCCGTTGAGGACCAGATTATAGGTGCTCGTCATGCGGCCGCGCCGGTGCGAGAGGAAAAAGACGAAGGCTGCCACTAGAGCCCCGCCGACGACGGCCGCGAGCGGCTGCTGCCAGATGCCGAGCCCCGTCGCCGAAGAGCTGCCGTAGATCAGCAGCATGACCGCGAGCGCCGCGCCGGCATTGACACCCAAGAGGCTCGGGCTCGCGATCTCGTTCTTGGAGATGGTCTGGAAGACCGCGCCGGAGACGGCGAGGCCCATGCCGATGAGCACGGCCAGGATGGACCGCACCATGCGGAAGTCAAAGACTGTCAGCCGCTCCTCCGGCGTGCCGCCGAAGAAGAGGATGGCGAGCAGATGCTCCTTCGTGAAGTAGTGGAAACCCGCCTGCAGGTGCAGGAAGAAGAGGCCGAGAAGAAGTGCCGCGAGCACGAGGAACGTGGCAACAAAGCGCTTGTTTTTCATCAGCCCCGCACCTCCTTCCGGTTGGCCAGGTAGAGGAAAAACGGCACGCCGACGAGCGCCGTCACGGCGCCGAGCGGGATCTCAAATGGCGGAGAGACGGTCCTCGCGACCATGTCCGCGACCAGCACGAGAAGTGCGCCCAAGAGGGCCGAGAACGGCACGACGAGGCGGTAGTCGATGCCGATGATGCGCCGCGTGATGTGCGGCACGACGAGGCCGACAAAGCCGACAGGCCCCGCCACGGCCACGGCTGATCCCGCGAGGATCAGGACGGCAAGTCCCGCCCGCAGGCGGATGCGTGAGAGCCTGCCGCCGAGGCCGATAGCCATTTCCTCACCGAAGGAGAGCAGCGTCACCGAGCGCGAGACAGACACGGCGAGCACGAGGCCCAGGATGGTCCAGGGCACGACGCCGAGGATTGCCGTCATGCGGATGCCGCTGATGCCGCCAGCCGTCCAGTAGCTGAGCTCCTGCGCGACGTCGAAGAAGACGACGAGCACCTGCGTGACCGCTAAGAATACAGCGCTGACCGCTGTGCCGGCCAGCGCGATGTAGACGGGTGTCAGGCCGTGCTTGAGCGAGGCCAGCACGAGGATGAAGGCCGTCGCGAGCGCCGCGCCGAAGAAGGCGCTGACGATCGTCACCTGCAGCGAAGCCGCCGGCAGGAAGATCATCGCGAGCGCCAGGCCGAAGCTCGCCCCGGCATTGATGCCGAGGATGGACGGGCTGGCCAGCGGATTGTTCGTCACACCCTGCATGAGGGCGCCGGCCACGGCAAAGCTCACGCCGCAGACGAGCGCCGCCAAGAGGCGTGGCAGGCGCAGCGTCCAGACGACGAGGTCCGACGGCTCCTGACTGCCCGCAGACTGCAGGGCGTGCAGCACGCCTGAGAGCGTGATGGCGCGCATGCCGACGGTCAGCGAGAAGATCGCGAGCGCGCCGAGCACGGCAATCAGGACGACAGCCAGCAAGGCCACCCGTTTTGTGGATACCATTCTATCGCTCCCCTCGTCAGAAGTCCGCCGTCAGGGAGAGCAGGAAGGTGCGCGACTTGCCGAGGAAGACGCCGTTGTTCTGCAGGGCGCGCCAGTAGTTGCGGTTCGTGACGTTGTAGACGTCACCGCGCAGCGTGAGCGGCACGCCGCCCGCCTTGAACTTATAGCGCGCACCGAGGTCCCAGGTCGCCCACGGCGAGACGCGGAAGCTGTTGGCCTCGTTGGTGTAGGCCGAACTGTTGTAGGTCAGGTTCGTCGTCAGCGTCAGGCCCGGCACGGAGGCGATGTCCTGCTCGAGGCCCATGACGGCGTTCCAGCGCGAGGTCGCCGCGACGCGGTTGCCATCGTAGAGGCCGCCCGCCGTATTGCGGTACGTCGCATCGAGGAACATCAGTCCGCCCATGAGGCGCGTGCCCTTATGCGGCTCGCCGACGACATTCCACTCGATGCCGCGATGGCGCACTTCACCGCTCGGCGCATAGCGATTCGTCGCCGTATCCTCGATGAGCGTCGGGGACTTGATAGCAAAGGCCGAGAGCGTCGTCGCCCACTTGCCGAAGTCGTACTTCGCACCGACCTCGTACTGCTTTGTCTTGAACGGTGCAAAGGCTTCGCCGTAGTTCGAGGCATCCGTATCCGTGACGAGGGAATCGCCGGCATCGAGGCCCTGCATGTAGTTGGCGTAGAGCGAGATGTTCTTCTGCGGCTTGTAGACGACGGCAAAGGCCGGCGTGAAGACCGACTCGTCGTAATGCGTCTTTTCCGCGCCCGTCTTCGTGTCGTAGGTGTCCACCTTGACGCGCTGCTCGCGGCCGCCGAGCACGAACTGCCACTTCTCATTCGGCGTCGTGATATTATCTGTCAGCGCGACGCCCGTGAACGTGTTCTCGTCGTTCTTCGGCTCCGACCAGCTGTAGGGATTCTCCGGCACTTGGAAGTCGATGTTCCAGAGATTCGTCTTGAGGCCGGACTTGACCGTGCGGTTGTTCATGTAGCGCGTGTAGTGGATGCGGTTCGCCCCCACCGTGAGCTCGTGCTTGAGGTCACCCGTAAAGAACTTGCCGCGCACGCCGACCTCTCCCGAGTCAGCCTTGTTGACCTGATTATTGTAAGAGTACTTCATCGTCGCATTGCCGAGGCGGTCCGAGAGCGAGAAGTTGTTATAGAAGTACTCCATCTTCGTGTTGCGCAGGCCGTACGAGAAGTAGCCCGTCCAGTCCTTGCTGAAGTCGTACTCGCCGTGCAGCATGCCGTACTGTTCGTGGACGGAGCGATAGCCGCCGTCGGCGCCGAACTTCGTGCCGCGCGGCACTTTGAACATGCTCGTCATCGTCGCAAGCGCCTTGCTGCCGATCGTCAGCTGGTACTGCTGGTCCGAGACCTTGTTGTAGACATAGCCGTAATCGAAGCCGAGGCGGTAGCGGTCGCCCTTGTAGTCCGCACCGATCGTGATGGAATCCGTGCGCACGTGCTCGTCGAACGACGTCTCGCCGTTGCGGTTCAGCACATTGATGCGCAGGCCGGCCTTCCCGTCATCCGTGCGGCGGCCGAAGTCGACCTGCTGCGTGAAGACGCTGTCACTGCCGTACGAGATCTTGACGCGGTTCAAGGGCTCGCTGCCGGCGCGCTTCGTGATGTAGTTGATCGTGCCGCCGAGCGAGCCGTTCGGCGCGATACCGGCGAGGATGGCGCTCGGTCCCTTGAGCACGTCGACGCGGTCCACGCCCTCGACGCCGCCGTAGAAGCGCGGCGCGATGCCGTAGAGACCGTTGAGCTGGACATCCTGCTGCTGTGCCTTGAAGCCGCGGATGTTCCAGGCGCTCGACACGCCCGACATCGTCTGGTCGCTGACCGACGGGTCGTGGACGATGACGTCATCGACCGTCGCGACCTGATTGTCCTCCATCATCTTGTTCGTGTATCCCGTGATGTTGAACGGCACATCGAGCGTCGGGCGGTCGCCGAGCACGCCGAGCTGAACAGACGTCGAGACCTGGCCGCCCGCATAGGCAGCCGGAGCCTCTTCTTCGTTTTCCGTCACCGGTTCCACAGGAGCTTGCACAGGAGCTGGCTCTGCCTTCGTCTCTACGGCTGGTTCCGCCGACTTCTCTGCATAGATGTCGCTCGAGCCGAAGTCGTAGACCTCGTCCTCTGCCGCTGCCATGGCCGGATGCATGGCCAGCGGTGAGACAATGGCCATGCTGACCAAAGCCAGTGCAATCCTGCGGTACATGATACGTTCTCTCATACTACACCTCTTCTGATCCTTTGATGCTCTTATCCTCTGATTTTCGCCGTATCTCTTGATACTCATTATCGTTAAATGAAAATCTTTTCTTATCTTATAGCCGCTGATATCGATTGTCAATACAGCATGCTCGAATTAATTGAAATTAAATATCATTGTAATCGCCATCCAAACGGGCACGAGCAAAGATGATAATAAAAAAATAAAGAGCCGCAACCCCACATCCGTGGAGCTGCGGCTCTTCATTCTATATCGTAGAGAGAGTTATGAGGGAAAACTAGGTTCAAACGCCCATCACCCTGCACATCGTCAGCCTTCGATGCTGATCGTGTGGGAAGGCTCTGCCTTCTCGGTGAGTTTCGGCATGCAGACGGTCAGGACACCGTCTTTGTACTCAGCCGTCGCTTTCGATTCATCGATGTTGTCGATGTAGAACGAGCGGCTCATCGAAGTCGAGCGGCGTTCACGGCGTACGTAATTGCCCTTCTCGTCCTTCTTGTCGTTATCCTCTGCCGTCTTCGTGGCAATCGTCAGGTAATGGTCCTCATACGTCAGGGAGATATCCTCTTTCTTGAGGCCCGGCAGTTCAGCTGTGAGCTCATAGCTCGTGCCGTTATCCTTGACATCGACCTTGAAGTCCGGTGCCTTGAAATTCGTCAGGAACGGCTCATCGAAGACATCAAACAGACGATCAAAAGCATTCTCTTCTTTCGCGAGATCTTTACGCGATGCAAATGGAACCAAACCAAACATAAAGCAAATCCCCTTTCTGCAACTTGCCGGAGTGGCACGCGGATGCGTGTTGCTGTCCGGGAACTATCTATTGAATTTCTTGATGAAGTCTCGGGACCTCGTCCCTTCGGATCTCTTTTCTCTCCTCCGGGGCTCTCTCCCTCGCTTCAATTATCATTGTACCACAATTAGTCAAAATGTCAATAGGTCAAATGAACAATTTTTTTGCGCGTCTCGCCGAACGCAAGACAGGGATACAAAGCAGAGAGCCGCAATCCTTTTGGATTGCGGCTCTTCTGCTGCCTGACGGCGCCCTTTTGAGTGCCATCTCTCTATGCAAGTTTCCCGTCAGCGGGAATTATTTGTTCATTGCTTCCTGTACAGCAACAGCGACAGCGACCGTCATGCCGACCATCGGGTTGTTGCCTGCACCGATGAGGCCCATCATGTCGACGTGTGCCGGAACGGAGGAAGAACCTGCGAACTGAGCATCGCCGTGCATACGGCCCATCGTATCCGTCATACCATAGGAAGCCGGGCCGGCTGCCATGTTATCCGGATGGAGCGTACGGCCCGTGCCGCCGCCCGAAGCGACCGAGAAGTACTTCTTGCCCTTCTCGATGCAAGCCTTCTTGTAGCAGCCAGCGACCGGATGCTGGAAGCGCGTCGGGTTCGTGGAGTTACCCGTGATGGAGATATCGACATCTTCGTGCTCCATGATGGCAACGCCTTCCTGAACGGAGTCAGCGCCGTAGCACTTGACCTTTGCACGCTCCGGATCCGTGCCGTACTTGATCTCCTCGACGATGTTGAGCTTGCCCGTCTTGAAGTCGTAGTCCGTCACGACATACGTGAAGCCGTTGATGCGGCTGATGATCTGAGCAGCATCCTTGCCGAGGCCGTTGAGGATGACGCGCAGCGGGTTCTTGCGGACCTTATTGGCCGTCTTAGCGATACCGATAGCGCCCTCAGCAGCTGCAAAGGACTCGTGGCCTGCGAGGAAAGCGAAGCAGCCAGCATCCTCAGAGAGGAGCATAGCGCCGAGGTTGCCGTGGCCGAGACCGACCTTGCGGTGGTCAGCAACAGAACCCGGTACGCAGAAAGCCTGGAGGCCTTCGCCGATAGCCTTAGCGGCGTCAGCAGCCTTCGTGCAGCCCTTCTTGATGGCGATGGCAGCACCGAGCGTGTAAGCCCATTTTGCATTCTCGAATGCGATCGGCTGGAGATCTTCTACGATCTGATACGGGTTGATGCCCTTCTCGTCGCAGACTTTCTTAGCATCTTCAATGGAAGCCAGACCATACTGTTTGCAGACTTCGTTGATTTTATCAATACGGCGCTCATAGCCTTCGAATAATGACATTCTATTCATTCCTTCCTTTTACCTTGAAACTCGGAATCTCGTCACGCGGCGAGGATATTACTCTTCACGCGGATCGATGAACTTGACGCCGTCAGCGAAGCGGCCTTTCGTGCTCGTGTTGGCCTTGATTGCCTCATTGGCATCCTTGCCTGCACGGACAGCTTCCATGACTTTGCCGAGCTGTACGACTTCGTAGCCGATGATGCGGCCTTCGTTGTCGAGAGCGAGCTTCGTGACATAGCCTTCTGCGAGTTCGAGGTAACGCGGGCCCTTCTTGAGCGTGCCGTAGAGCGTACCGACCTGGCTGCGCAGGCCCTTGCCGAGGTCATCGAGACCAGCGCCGACCGGCAGGCCGTTGTCGGAGAATGCCGTCTGGCTGCGGCCGTAAGCGATCTGCAGGAAGAGCTCACGCATAGCCGTGTTGATGGCATCGCAGACGAGGTCCGTGTTGAGTGCTTCGAGGACCGTCAGGCCCGGAAGGATTTCAGCAGCCATGGCAGCGGAATGCGTCATGCCCGAGCAGCCGACCGTCTCAACGAGGGCTTCCTGGATGATGCCGTCTTTGACGTTGAGCGTCAGCTTGCAGGCACCCTGCTGCGGAGCGCACCAGCCAACACCGTGCGTCAGGCCGCTGATGTCCTGGACGTTCTTGGATTTTACCCATTTGCCTTCTTCAGGAATCGGGGCAGCACCGTGATGTACTTCCTGTGCTACGCATGCCATGTCTTCCACTTTCTGTGAATAAGCAATCATTGTTCGTATTCCTCTCTTTTCTAAAATATAATACTGAGGTGCATTCTCTCTGGGGCCAGCATTGAGGGCAGGGGCCCCTGCCCTTCCTTGCTCAAGGGAATGCTGCCTCTATCGCGCAATCAAAGCTCTACGAGGTTCTTGCCCGTCATCTCTTTCGGGATGTCGAGACCAGCGAGCGTCAAGAGCGTCGGTGCGATATCGCAGAGCGCGCCGTCCTTGACGGATTTGACGCGGTCCGAAACGACGATGAACGGCACAGCGTTCGTCGTGTGCTTCGTGAACGGCTGGTTATTGACGTAGTCCATCATCTTGTCGGCATTGCCGTGGTCCGCCGTGATGCAGACCTCGCCGCCGACTTCCTTGATGGCAGCGACGAAGCGGCCGACGCAGGAGTCAACCGTCTCGACAGCCTTGACGACTGCCGGGAAGACACCCGTATGACCGACCATGTCGCAGTTCGCGTAGTTGAGGATGATGAAGTCGTACTTCTCGGAACGGATGGCCTCGCAGACCTTGTCCGTGACCTCGACGGCGCTCATCTCCGGCTTGAGGTCATACGTAGCGACCTTCGGGCTCGGGACGAGGATGCGGTCCTCGCCCTTGTACGGCTCCTCGACGCCGCCGTTGAAGAAGAACGTGACGTGCGCGTACTTCTCCGTCTCAGCGATGCGGAGCTGCGTGAGGCCGTTATCCTGGATGATCTCGCCGAGCGTCTTGTCGATGTGCTCCGGCGGGAAAGCGACAGCTGCATTCATGCCGTCCTCGTACTGGGAGAACGTCGCGAACGGGATCTTGAGATCCTCATCGCGCTCGAAGCCGTCGAACGTCTCATCGACGAACGCATGCGTGAGCTGGCGGGCACGGTCCGGGCGGAAGTTGAAGAAGATGGCACCGTCGCCGTTCTTCATGCCCTCATAGCCCTTGACGACGAACGGCACGACGAACTCGTCGTTGACGCCGTTCTCGTAGCTTGCCTTGAGGCCGGCTACCGGGTCGTCTGCTACGACGCCCTCTGCATGAGCGATGGCCTCATAGGCCTTCTGCTCGCGGTCCCAGCGATGGTCGCGGTCCATTGCGTAGTAGCGGCCGGCGACCGTCGCGATCTTGCCGACGCCGATCTCCTTGCACTTTGCCTCGAGCTCCTCGAGGTACGGCTGTGCGCTCTGCGGCGGCACATCGCGGCCGTCGAGGAAGGCGTGGACGTAGACGTCCTTGACGCCCTGCTGCTTTGCCATCTCGAGCAGTGCGTAGAGGTGGCCCTGGTGGCTGTGTACGCCGCCCGGGGAAACGAGGCCGAGCAGATGGACAGCGCCGCCATTGGCCTTTGCATCCTGCATGATCTTGACGAGGACTTCGTTCTTGAAGAAGTCGCCGTTCTTGATATCACGCGTGATGCGCGTGAGCTGCTGGTAGACGAGGCGGCCGGCACCGATGTTCGTGTGACCGACTTCCGAGTTGCCCATCTGGCCGTCCGGCAGGCCGACGAATTCGCCGGAAGCCTGCAGGTGGCTCGTGTTGTAGTTTGCCATGAGGCCGTCGAGGACCGGAGTCTTCGCAGCTTCTACGGCATTGCTCTTGTCGAGCTTACCACCGAGACCGCAGCCATCCATGATGATGAGTGCGACCGGTGCGTGTTTGATCTTTGCCATTGTGGATTATTACTCCTTCTAAAAGGAACCGAATCAGTAGTTGACGATCTCGCTGAAGTCCTTAGCCTTGAGCGATGCACCGCCGACGAGGGCGCCATCGACGTTCGGCTGCTTCATGAGATCCTTGATCGTAGCCGGCTTGACGCTGCCGCCGTACTGGATGCGGATGCCGTCAGCTGCTTCCTGGCCGAATTCTGCTGCAACCGTCTTGCGGATGTGTGCACAGACTTCCTCAGCCTGCTCGAACGAAGCCGTCTTGCCCGTGCCGATTGCCCAGATTGGCTCGTAAGCGATGACAAGCTGAGCGACTTCTTCCGGCTTGAAGCCAGCGAGGGCAGCCTTGACCTGGCCTGCGACGAAGTCGAGATAGACACCGGCTTCGCGCTGCTCGAGGGACTCACCGCAGCAGATGATCGGCGTGATGCCAGCAGCGAAAGCAGCATGAGCGCGCTTGTTGACGCCCTCATCCGTCTCGCCGAAGTAACCGCGGCGCTCGCTGTGACCGAGGACGCAGTAGTCTACGCCGATCTCGTTGAGCATGCCCGTGGAGATCTCGCCCGTGAAGGCACCGTGGCTTTCCCAATGGACGTTCTGTGCACCGACGTGGATGTTCGTGCCGAGTGCTGCGTCAGCGACAGCTGCGAGAGCCGTAGCCGTCGGGCAGACGACAACCGTGACCTTGGCGTCCTTGACGAGCGGAGCCAGACCGCGGACGAGGTTCTTGCCCTCGACGATCGTGTTGTTCATCTTCCAGTTGCCTGCAATGATCGGAGTTCTTGCCATTTTTGAAATACCTCCTAATGCTGTATCAGATGGTTCAGAGGCCCGCCCTGCGGGCCCCTCACCTAAACCTTGCGTATCTTATTTGTCAGCCAGTGCTGCGATGCCCGGCATCTCTTTGCCTTCGAGGAACTCGAGCGTAGCGCCGCCGCCCGTGGAGACGTGCGAGATCTTGTCCGTCAGGCCCGTCTTCTTGAGGGCTGCAACGGAGTCGCCGCCGCCGACGATGGAGATAGCGCCGTTTTCCGTAGCCTTGGCGACAGCCTTAGCAACAGCGAGCGTGCCTTTTGCAAAAGCATCAAACTCGAATACGCCCATCGGTCCGTTCCAGATGACCGTCTTAGCGCCTTCAAGAGCCTTCGTGTACTCTTCCGACGTCTTCTCGCCGGAATCGAGTGCCTGCCAGCCATCCGGTACTTTGTCGACGTCAACCGTCTTCGTGTTGGCATCGGCAGCGAACTTGTCGGCAATGACGAGGTCGACCGGCAGGACGACCTTGACGCCCTTGTCTTCTGCTTTCTTGAGCAGCTCGCGAGCGAGATCGTACTTGTCCGGCTCGCAGAGGGAATCGCCAATCGGCAGGCCCTTGGCTGCATCAAACGTATGAGCCATGCCGCCGCCGATGATGATCGTGTCGACCTTGTCGATCATGTTGCTGATGACGCCGATCTTATCGGAGACCTTGGCACCGCCGATAATGGCGACGAACGGATGCTGCGGGTTCTCGAGCGTCTTGCCGATGTAGTTGATTTCCTTTTCCATCAGGAAGCCCGCGACCGTCTCGATGTACTTCGGAACGCCTGCGTTCGAAGCATGAGCGCGGTGGGAAACACCGAAAGCATCGTCGACTGCGAGGTCGCAGCCGGAAGCGAGCTGCTTCGCGAACTCAGGATCGTTCTTCTTCTCTTCCTTGTGGTAGCGGAGGTTCTCAAGCAGCAGGACTTCGCCCGGCTTCAGCGCAGCCTTTGCGGCGTCTGCCTCAGCGCCGACGCAGTCGGATGCCCACTTGACATCGCGGCCGAGCAGCTCGGAGAGGTGCTTGACGAGGTACTTCGTGGAGAACTTGTCCTCGCGAGCCTCGGTCGGGCGGCCGATGTGGCAGGCGATGACGAGAGCTGCACCGTGGTCGAGCAGGTAGTTCAGGGTCGGCAGCGTGCGGACCATGCGCGTGTCGTTCGTGATGTTCATCTTGTCATCGAACGGGACATTGTAGTCGACGCGGACGAATACTTTCTTGCCGTTTACGTCAACGTCTTTGATGGTTTTCTTGTTCATCGTAAAACCTCCAAGGTCTTTTTCTCATAAAAAATGAGGTCCGGCCCAAACAAACGGCCGGACCTCAAGAGATCTTCTACTGTATTCAGTTGAGAACTCTTAATTCAATTACTTTACTTCCTCAGCGAAGTACTTGATCGTGCGAACCATCTGGCTCGTGTAGGAGTTCTCGTTGTCGTACCAGGAAACAACCTGTACGAGGGAGTTGCCGTCGCCCGTGTGGGAAACCATCGTCTGCGTAGCATCGAACAGGGAGCCATAACGCATGCCGACGATATCCTTCGAAACGATCTCGTCTTCGTTGTAGCCGAAGGACTCCGTAGCAGCAGCCTTCATAGCAGCGTTGATGCCTTCAACCGTGACTTCACCCTCAACAACAGCATAGAGCAGCGTCGTGGAGCCCGTCGGGGTCGGAACGCGCTGTGCAGCACCGATGAGCTTGCCGTTCAGGTCCGGCAGAACGAGGCCGATAGCTTTAGCAGCACCCGAGGAAGCCGGAACGATGTTCTCGGAAGCAGCACGGCTGCGGCGGAGGTTACCCTTGCGCTGCGGGCCATCGAGGACCATCTGGTCGCCCGTGAAAGCATGGATCGTCTGCATGATGCCGCTCTTGATCGGAGCGAACTTGTTCAGAGCGTCAGCCATCGGAGCGAGGCAGTTCGTCGTGCAGGATGCAGCGGAGATAACTTTCGTGCCAGCCGGGATCGTCTTGTGGTTCGTGTTGAATACGATCGTCGGGAGGTCGTTACCAGCCGGAGCGGAGATAACAACTTTCTTAGCGCCTGCTGCGAGGTGAGCGGAAGCCTTCTCTTTGGACGTGTAGAAGCCCGTGCACTCGAGAACGACATCTACATCGTGCTTAGCCCAAGGAATGTCTTTTGCATCGCGCTCAGCATAGATCTTGATCGTCTTGCCTTTGACCGTGATCGTGCCAGCTTCGTCATCAGCGGAGACCGTGTCAGCATACTCATATCTGCCCTGGGAAGAATCGTACTTCAGCAGGTATGCGAGCATGGACGGCTTCGTGAGGTCGTTGATAGCGACGACTTCATAACCCTCAGCGTCGAACATCTGACGGAATGCGAGACGACCGATACGGCCAAAACCATTGATAGCAACTTTTACTGCCATTTGAAAATTACCCCCTAAATAGTCTTAGAAGTTTCAGTTCTTACAGGTCTAATGATACAATAAACGCAGTCCAAATGTCAATGGTTTTGTCATAAATTGAACCAATTACAGTCGCGCTAAAAATGTATATTGTCAGAATTTTATGCTTTAAATTTATAACAAGAGAGTTCCCCCGTGGAATGCCTTTGAACGCTGATAAACAATAGGAAGTCAACCGTTTCTATACAAAAAACTGACAAGCATTTTTGCTTGTCAGCTCTTCTATCATACATAAATTATATTAATACTTTGGCGGAATCTCATTCCCCATCCGCCGCTGCCTGCTCTTCTTTCTCCATCTTCTCGAGGGCCAGCAGGGCCTGCACGAGGATGGCGCACTCGAGGCGCTTTTTCTGGATCTCGCAGCCGACTTCGTAGGGCTCGCGGATGTCGCCGTGGAAGAGGTCGGCATTGGCATGGCAGCCGCCCGAGCAGAAGAAGCGCGCCCAGCAGTCGCGGCACTTCGGCTTGTTGAGCACGTGGCTCTCGCGGAAGTACTGGGGAAGCTCCGTGTTCGTGATGCCCTCGTAGATGTCGCCGAGCTTATAGCCCTCGCGGCCGACGAACTGATGGCACGGATAGAGGTCGCCGTTCTCCGAGACGGCAACGTACTCATGGCCGGCACCGCAGCCCGACAGGCGCTTGGCGACGCACGGGCCATTCGAGAGATCCATGTTGAAGTGGAAGAACCAGAAGCCCCGGCCCTCGCGGTGGCGCTTCATGTAGGCCTCGGTCAGGCGGTCGTACTCCTCGCGGATGCGCGGCAGGTCTTCCTCCGTGAAGCCGAGCGGGCTGTCCTTCATGACGACCGGCTCGACCGAGAGGATGTTGAAGCCCTCGTCGACCATCGAGAGGACGTCCTTCGTGAAGTCCATATTATTGTGGGTGTAGGTGCCGCGCAGGTACGTGTAGACGCCGCGGTAGTCCCAGTCGCCGCCCTTGCGGCTTGCGATGCACTTCTTGAAGTTCTTGACGATGCGGTCGTACGTGCCGTGGCCGCCCGCATCCGGGCGCATGGCGTCGTTGACTTCCTTGCGGCCGTCGAGGGAGAGCACGAGCGAGAAGTCGTTGTCGTTGAGCCACTTGATGTTCTCGTCATTGAGGAGCATGCCGTTCGTCGTCATCGTGAGCTTGAACTTCTTACCCGTCTCCTTCTCGCGCTGGCGGGCGTACTCCGTCACGGCCTTGACGGTCTTCATGTTCATGAGCGGCTCGCCGCCGAAGAAGTCGACCTCACAGTGCTTGCGCGGGCCACAGCTCTCGATGAGGAAGTCGATGGCGCGCTTGCCGACTTCCGGCGTCATGACGGCGCGCTCCTGGCCGTAGCTTCCACCGTCGCCGAAGCAGTACTTGCAGCGCAGGTTGCAGTCCTGCGCGACCATGAGGCAGATGGACTTGATGAGGCCCTTCTGCTTGAACGTCGGCGGCACATCGATGTCCGGCGCGAAGAGCTCGCCCATCTCCATGAGTTCGTGGAGCTCCCCGAGCGCTTCGCGGAGGTCCGCTTCCGGATAGACGTCCTTGAGCGCCGCGACGACTGCCTCGTCGTTCGTGCCGTCGAACGTGTCCATCATGTCGTAGATCATCTTGTCGATGACATGGACCGCACCACTGTTGATGTCGAGCAGGATGTAATGGCCGCCCTGTTCGAATTTATGGATTTTCGCTTTCATCGTTACTCCTTTGATAGCAAAAAAGCCTTCCCAGATGGGAAGGCTCTTCACGAAACATTATTTCTCGCAAACCTGATTGCCTACCGTGCAGGAAGTCTTGCAAGCAGACTGGCAGGATGCCTGGCACTCGCCGCAGCCGCCCGTCTTGAGCGAAGCCTGCATCGAAGGTTTGTTGACCGTCTTGATGTGTTTCATCGTCAGCCCTCCTAACTAGATAAAATCATATCTCCCTTTATTTTATCTGTTTTCGCCTGTATTCGCAAGAATTTATTTTGTGCAGGCCACCATGCGGCGCTCTGCAAATGTCACGATGGCGAGGTCCGCCATTGCGGCGAGCTCCTCGGCCGCACCGAAGTTCGTGGCGATGGCGGAGGCCGTGTGCGCGTCGGAGCCGAGCGTCACATAGCGGCCGCCGAGCTCGCGGTAGCGCGTGTAGACGGGCACGAGCTCCTTGCAGGCCGTGCGGCTCCCAAGGCGGCGCGTGTTGAGCTCGAGGACGGTATCCGTCTCGATGGCCGCGCGCAGGATGGCGTCGATGTCCTCCCGGAAGGTGCCGTAAGAGACTTCAGGGTTATCGTAGGGCGCATAGCGCGCGATGTAGTCGATATGGCCGAGCACGTCGATGTGCGCGCCGTAGCGGCGGACATTCTCCGCCATAAGCGCGTAGTAGCGATGAAACGCTGCCTCTTTGCTCTTGCCCTCGTAGTAGGCCGGGTAGTAGATGTCCTGCCCGTCGACGATGTGCTGCGAGCCGATGACGATGTCAAACGGCGCCTGCTGGAGGAAGTTGCAATTGCCCTCAAGGATGGACTCGTTCATGCCGATCTCGATGCCGAGGTGCAGGCGCTCGCCGCGATAGGGCTCATAGGCCTGCCAGTAAGCCTGCGAATCGAAGGTGAAGTCCATCTCGCCCGGGTAGTCGAGGTCGAGGTGCTCGGTGAACGCGAGCCCGACGCCCGCCTCCCGCGCCTTCTCGATGGCATCGGCCGCCTGCATCTCAGAATCCGCCGAGAAGGCAGTGTGGCTGTGGCTGTCAAAGATCATCGTGCACCTCAGTCTTTCTCCGCGTCGATGACCGGGACTCTCGCCCGGATGATGACCATCGCGATGGCGAGGCAGATGATGCCCGTCAGGAGGCCGAGCCAGCCGTTCTCCGTCAGGCCGTCCACGATGTAGCCGAAGAAGCTGCAGGTAGCGACGACGCCGACGTACGGCAGCTGCGTGCTGACGTGGTCGATGTGGTGGCACTGGGCGCCGGCCGAGGCGAGGATGGTCGTATCAGAGATTGGCGAGGCGTGGTCGCCGCAGACGGCGCCTGAAAGGACGGCCGCCACGCAGACGACGAGCATGCTCGGGTCATTCATGCCGAGCACGGCGATCGCGATCGGGATCAGGATGCCGAACGTGCCCCACGACGTGCCCGTCGCAAAGGCGAGCCCCGAGGCCACGAGGAAGAAGATCGGCGGCAGGAACATGATGATGGAGGCGTGCGTGCTGACGATTGCGCCGACGAAGCCGCCGAGGTTCAAGTAGTCCTTGCTGCAGATGCCCGAGAGCGTCCAGGCCAGGCAGAGGATGAAAATGGCCGGCGTCATCGCCTTGAAGCCCCAGCCGAAGCTGTCGCAGAACGCGTTAAAGGAGATGATGCGGCGCGGCAGGTAGAGAAAGCCGGTGAAGACGAAGGCGATGAAGGAGCCGAGCACGAGCGACTGTGCCGAGTCGCAGTTCGCGAAGGCCTCGGCAATCGTCCTGCCCTCGTGGATGCCGCCCGTGTAGAGCATGCCGTAAATGCAGGCTGCGATGAGCACGATGAGCGGCAGGATGAGGTCGATGATCTTGCCATGGCCGAGCTCCATGTCAGCCGACTTCTGCTCTGCGTCCGCGTATTCCTTCGGGATGACGAATTTCTTGCTGTTCTCGCGGATGCTCTCGCCCATCGCCGCGAAGTCGCGGGCCGTCCAGATGATGAAGAGCATGAAGAGGATCGTCAGCCAGGCGTAGAGATTAAACGGGATGGTCTGCAGGAAGAGGCTGAAGCCGTCGATTGTGCTGTCCTCCGGCAGCGAGGAGCCGACGGCGGCCGCCCAGCTCGAGACCGGCGCGATGATGCAGACAGGCGCTGCCGTCGCATCGATGATGTAGGCGAGCTTCGTGCGCGCGACCTTGAGCTTGTCCGTGACCGGGCGCATGACGGTGCCGACCGTCAGGCAGTTGAAGTAATCGTCGATGAAGATGACAATGCCGAGAAGGGCCGTCAAGAGGAGGGCACTGCGCTGCCCCTTGATGGTCTTCGAGGCCCACTCGCCGTAGGCGCGCGTCGCGCCCGAGCGGCTGATGGCCGCGACGAGGATGCCGAGGATGACGAGGAAGACGAGGATGTTGACGTTGCTGCCGACCTTGTCGGACATGACCGTGAACATCGTGAGAATGGATTCGAGGATGTTGCCGCCCGTGAACAGCAGGGCACCGGAGAAGATGCCGATGATCAGGGACATGTAGACCTCTTTTGTCCAGAGCGCCAGCACGATCGTGATGACCGGCGGCAGGATGGACCAAGCTGTTGCTGCCATTATCATACCTACTTTCTTGTATATGTTTTGCGGATTGATACAGACATATTCTATAACAAGATTGTCATAGTAGCAAATACTTTATGCATTTTCCTCTGCGGCAAAGGCGTCGGCGAGGCGGCCGAATTCCTCGAGCGTCAACGTCTCGCCGCGGCGCGTCGGGTCGATGCCCGATTGCTCGAGCGCATCGCGCACGGCTTCCTTCGAGAAGCCGCCGCCCTTCAGGGCGTTCATGAGCGTCTTGCGGCGCTGCCCGAAGGCGGCCTTGACGACGCGGAAGAAGAGCTTCTCGTCCTGCACGGCCACAGCCGGCTCCTTGCGCACGCGGCACGAGACGACGACGCTCATGACCTCCGGCGCGGGGATGAAGGAGCGCGGCGGCACGTCGAGCACGATCTCCGGCTCCGTGTAGTACTGGACGGCGACCGAGAGTGCGCCGTAGATGCGCGAGCCCGGCTTAGCCGTCATGCGCTCCGCCACTTCCTTCTGCACCATCGTGACCATGTGCGTGATGGGCAGGCGGCGCTCCAAGAGCGTCATGAGGATTGGCGTCGTGATGTAGTACGGCAGGTTGGCCGCAACCTTGAACGGCGCCTCCCCCATGATCTCGGGGATGTTGACCTTGAGGATGTCGCCCGGCACGATGCGCACGTTGTCGTAGGCCTTGAGTGTCTCCTTGAGCACGGCCGGCAGCTTCTTGTCGAGCTCGACGGCCGTGACGTCGGCGCCGGCCTCTGCGAGGCCCTGCGTCAGCGTGCCGATGCCCGGGCCGATCTCGAGCACGCGGTCGCCCGGCTCAATCTCGGCCGCCTCGACGATGCCCTGCACGATGCGCGCATCGATGAGGAAGTTCTGGCCGAGCTTCTTGCTCATGCGCAGGCCGAATGCCTTGAGGATGTGCAGCGTGACCTCGCGGCTCGCGATCTTCGGCTGCAGTACCTTTTCGTCTTCTTTATTCATTGCTGTCCTCCTGCTCTCTATCCTCGCGCTCCATCTCCTCGATGGCGCGGTCAAATTCCTCTCTCGTGACGCCGTAGTGATTGAGGCGCGTCAAGAACGTCTTGGCGTTGGCAAAGCCGAGCCCGAGTTTCTCGCCAAGGCGCGCGCGGCGCGCCGAAGCATCCACAGCGCCCGAGAGGCCGTGGAGGATGAGGTCGGCACCCGTGAACGTCTTCTTGGGCTCCCAGTCCAGCGTGCGGACCTTCGCGAGCGCCTTGCGGATGGCCTCAGGCTTTGCCTGTTCGATGCCGATGTCGTCGTTGGCCGTCGCCTCCTCGACGGGCACGAATGCGTGCTTGGCCTCGGGGAAGCGCCGCGAGAGGTACTTGCGAATGCGCTCGCCGGCCGAGTCCGGATCTGTCATGATGATGATGCCGCGCTTCTTGTAGGCCTGCTCAATGTTCTTGAGCGCCTGCGGCTTGAGGTTGAATCCCTCCGTGATGATGCAGTCGGCCTCGACTGCCTTGTCGATGGCGACGATGTCCATCTTGCCCTCGACCACCAAAACTTCCTTGATCATATCGTTCCCTTCTCAAAGCCCTTCTGGGACTTCGCTTCTTTTCCGTTCTGTCCTTCTTGTCCTTTCGGCACGCCTTCGAGCAGCGGCCGGACGGCCGCGTAGACGTCGGCGTGGATGGCCGCAATGGAGCGCGGCTCGCCATTCTCGCTGCACGCGACGCGCGTCCAGCCGTACTTCGCGGCCAGTTCTTCGTAGGCCGCATGGCAGCGGTGCAGATACGCCCTGTCGCGCTCGTGGATGTCCCTCTTCTGCGCCGTCTCCTCGGCCCGCGCCGCAATCAGGCGGTCGGCCACCTCGGGGTCCATGTCGAGGAAGACGACCTTGTCGGGCACGGGCAGGCCGAGCTTGTGGAACTCAAAGTCCCAGAGCCAGTCGAGGAACGCCTCGCGCTCCTTCCGGTCGGTCAGCTTGACGGCCTGATGCACCATATTCGAGGTCGTGTAGCGGTCGGCGAGGATGATCGCGCCCGCCTCGTACGCCTTCTTCCACTTCATGCGATACGAGGCGTAGCGGTCGACCGCGAAGAACGTCGAAGCTGCGTAGGCGTTGACGTCCTCTGCGTGGCCGCCGAAGTCGCCGCGCAGGTACATGCGCACGAGCATCGAGGAGTCCGCCGCATAGTCGGGGAACTCGATGCGGTGCACGCGATAGCCCTCGCGGCAAAGGTGGTCGTAGAGCGCCTTCGTCTGCGTCGCCTTGCCCGAGCCGTCGCCCGCTTCGATGATGATGAGTTTTCCCTTTCGTTCCATCTATTTCACTGCTCCCCTCTTCCGACGACCTGCAGTTCCGTAAGCGATGCGTCGCGCGGACCGACGACCTTGAGGCCGAGCGACTGCATCGCGCGGATGTAGTGCAGGCTCGCCGCATCGATGATGTCGCCGGGGCAGAGGATCGGGATGCCCGGCGGGTAGAACATGACCTGCTCGGCCGCGATGCGCCCCTCCGCCTCGCCAAACGGCACGCTGCACTTCGGCGCGAAGAACGCCTCGCGCGGCGTCATGCCCTGCGCGGGCACGGCGGGCAGCTCTGCCGCCACAGCACTGGCCGCAACTGTCGCGCGACGGTGGTCACGCGCGAGTCCCTGCAGTGCCGCCAGCAGGTAGTCCGCCTGCTCTTTCCCATCCGCGTACGAGAGGATGAAGAGCAGGTTGCGCGCATCGGAGAGCTCGCACTGGACCTTGTACTCGTGGCGCAGGATGGATTCGGCCTCGACACCGCTGAGGCCGAGGCCCGTGACCTGCACCGTGATCTTCGTCGTATCGAGCCCCGTCGCGCCGGGATAGTTCGTGTACTCCGGCCCAAACGACCAGAGCCCGTCGATCTCGTTGATGGCGCGGCGCAGCTTCTCTGCGAGGCGCACCGCCCGTCCGACCTGCTCCTGCCCCACTTCCGCCATCTGCAGGCGCGCGATGTCGAGCGAGGCTAAGAGCAGCTGGTTAGGGCTCGTCGACTGCAGGAGACTCGCGGCCTCGCGCACGCGCTCCCTGCTGACGCGCGGCCCGCTAGTAAGCAGCATCGAGGCCTGCGTCATCGCGCCGAGGATCTTATGCGTGCTCTGCGCGGCCATATCGGCGCCGCAGTCAATGGCCTGCGGCGGCAGATCGTCCGAGAAGCGCAGGTGCGGGCCGTGCGCCTCGTCGACGAGCAGCAGCATGCCGTGCGCATGGACGAGCTTCGCGATTTCTGCCAAGCTGTACGTCACACCGTAGTATGTCGGGTAGACGCAGACGAGCGCCTTCGCCTCGGGGTGCAAAGCGATGGCCCTTGCGACCGTCTCTTCGGTCAAGCCCATCGCGATGCCGAGGCGCTCGTCGATCTCTGGCTGCAGGAAGACGGGCCGCGCGCCCGCGAGGATGACGCCGCCGATGACCGAGCGGTGCGCATTGCGCGGCACGAGGACGGTGTCGCCGGGCGCTAAAGCGCCCATGAGCATCGTGTGGATGGCCCCCGTCGTGCCGTTGATCATGAAGAACGCTTGGTCCGCGCCGTAAAGCGCGGCCGCCATCTCCTGCGCCTCCTTGATGCACATCATCGGCTCGTGCAGGTCATCGAGCTCCTCCATCAGGGAGACCTCCTCGCGCAGTCCCTCTTCCGTCACGAGCGCCTTCAAGAGCGGATGCGCGCCGAGCCCCTGCTTGTGCCCCGGCGTGTGGTAGGCCCTCGCGCCATCCGCCGCATACGCCTTCATGGCCTCGGCAATCGGCGCCCGAAGCGCCTCATCGTGTCGTTTCTCCACCTCATTCACCCTTCTTCTTTCTGCCATTCCTGGCACTTATCCACCGTCCCTGTTAAAAATGTGCATAAAAATGTGGATAACTACGCCGAAAAACGCCAAGTTATCCACAGACTGCACGTCTATCTATCGTTTTTGCTGCCGCCGTGCAAAGAGGATGGCCAAAAAGAGAACCACTGCGCCGATGACGATAGCGATGTCGTTCTTGCCGAAGAGGGCCTCAGAGCCGCCTTCCTCTACCTTTGCGCAGAGTGCCAGTCCGACGAGCACGACGACGAGGAGATTCGAGATCTTCCTGAGCATTGACCGGTTCATTTCTTGCCCTTGCGCTCCTTCGCACGTTCCTTCGCAGCCTTCTCCTTCGCCTTGACCTTGTCATCAAGCTTCTTCTGCTGCTGATACTTCGCGTAGTCGACGCCCATGCTCGCCAGCTTGTGCTTGACGCTCATCATCGGATGGCGCAGGAACATGCGCTTGCTCGTCGAGTCCATGATCTTGAGGAACTCCTGCGTCTGCTTCGCGCCGAAGCACGGGCGCTCGCAGCGGTCGCAAATCGGCTTCGTGATGCCGTACGGGCAGCGGTCCATCTTCGTCATGACCGTCGCTAAAAGCGCCGTGCACTTCGGGCAGAGCTTATTGCCCGACGTGCCATGATGGCTGTGGCAGTAGATGCCGAACCGCTTGCGGATATCGGCCTTTTCCTTCGGGATGTTATTCTTGATCTCTACCGGTTTCTTCTTCGGCAGGAAACGCGAGAAAATACTCATGTCAATCACCCTTCACTGTGGTTTCTAAAGATAAATACTACTCTATTGTAAGGTCAACGGCAAAGAAAAGCAAGCGCCGCGCTCACTTGAAGAGCTCGAAGAGCTGCTTGCCGATGAGCACCGTCGTCATGATGATGAAGAGCGGGCGCACGTAGCCTGCGCCCTTCGAGAGCGCCACGCGCGCGCCGCACCAGGCACCGACGATCATCGCGAGGCCCATCGGGATGGCGTGCGCAAAGTCGACGATGCCGAAGTAGCTGAAGAGCACGGCCGCCGCGATGTTGCTCGCAAAGTTCAGCGCGCGCGCATTGGCCGCCGCGCCGAGGAAGTCGAAGCCGACCATCAGGAAGGCAAAGAGCAGGAAAGAGCCCGTGCCCGGTCCGAAGAAGCCATCGTAGAAACCGAAGGTGAACGCCACAACCCCTGATAACACGAGCAGCCGCGTGCTCATACCCTGATACGTCGACTCGCGGCCCCAGTCCTTCTTGCAGATGCTGTAGATCAGTACGAGGATCAGCATGACGACGACGAGCGGCCGCAGGAATTCCGACGGGATCTGGCGCACGGCCAGCACGCCGACGGCCGAGCCCACGAGCGAAATCGGGAAGAGCCGGCGGATGAGCCAGCCGTCGACCTTGCCGGAGCGCACGAACGTCACGAAGCTCGTGAACGCGCCCATGACGGCCGCGACCTTGTTGGTGCCGAGCACCGTGAGGGGCGGCAGGCCCGTCCACATCAGCGCCGGGATCGAGATGAGCCCGCCGCCGCCGACGACCGAGTCGATGAAGGCCGCCATGAAGCCGAAGAACACGAGGAAGCCAAGCGTATTGATATCCAATAATTCCATAAAAATTTAACGCCCTTTCTTGATTGATATCTCTCATTATATCATAAATCAGGACCCAACCGGCAAAAAGAAAAGCCCTGCAGCAGGACTGCAGGACTTACCTTTCCGGTCATTATTCCTCGAACTCCGAGCCGATGGCGCGCAGGCGCGCAATCGAGCGGCGCAGCGCCAATTCGGCGCGGTCGATATCGACATCCTTGCCTTCAGGCGTACCCTGATGGAAAGCGGCAATGCGGGCCTTGGCGCGGGCCATAGCTTCCTTCGCGCGGTTGATATCGATGTCGATCGGCTGCTCAGCAGCCGTCGCGAGCACCGTGATCTTCTCCGGCGTGACTTCCATGAAGCCACCCGCGACTGCGATGAGCTGTTCATCGCGGTCGGCACCGAGGCGGATGCGCATGGCATGCGGCACGAGGCCCGCGACGAGCGGTGCGTGGTGCGGCAGGATGCCGAGCTCGCCGCCCGTCGAGCGCACGATCAGCATGGTGATGTCATTCTCGTAGACCACTTTATCCGGTGAGACAATCTCTAGCTTGATAGTCGCCATCGATTATCCCTCCTCTTCTTTGATCTTCCGTGCTTTCTCGACTGCCTCATCGATCGTGCCGACCATGTAGAAGGCATTCTCCGGCAGGTCGTCATACTTGCCCTCGAGGATCTCCTTGAAGCCGCGCACCGTCTCCTTGAGCGGCACGTACTTGCCCGGCGAACCCGTGAACACCTCTGCGACGAAGAACGGCTGCGAGAGGAAACGCTGGATCTTGCGCGCACGCGAGACCGTCAGCTTATCCTCGTCGGAGAGCTCTTCCATGCCGAGGATGGCGATGATATCCTGGAGCTCCTTGTACTTCTGCAGCACAGCCTGGACGCCGCGGGCGACCTTGTAGTGCTCCTCGCCGAGGACCTCGGCGTTGAGGATGCGGCTCGTCGAATCGAGCGGGTCGACGGCCGGGTAGATGCCGAGCTCAGCGATCTGACGCGAGAGGACCGTCGTGGCATCGAGGTGCGTGAACGTACCAGCCGGTGCCGGGTCCGTCAGGTCATCGGCCGGAACATAGACAGCCTGGACCGACGTGATGGAACCATTCTTCGTCGAGGTGATGCGCTCCTGCAGGGCACCGATATCCGTGGACAGCGTCGGCTGATAACCGACGGCCGACGGCATGCGGCCGAGCAGTGCCGATACCTCAGAACCCGCCTGGATGAAGCGGAAGATGTTGTCGATGAAGAGCAGCACGTCCTGATGCTGGACATCGCGGAAGTACTCTGCCATCGTCAGGCCCGTCAGGGCGACGCGCATACGTGCTCCTGGCGGCTCGTTCATCTGGCCGTAGACGAGTGCCGTCTTGTCGATGACGCCCGACTCGGTCATCTCGCCCCAGAGGTCATTGCCCTCACGGGTGCGCTCGCCGACGCCGGCGAATACGGAGTAACCGCCGTGCTCCGTCGCGATGTTGTGAATGAGCTCCATGATGAGGACCGTCTTGCCGACGCCTGCGCCGCCGAAGAGGCCCGTCTTGCCGCCCTTGGAGTACGGAGCGATGAGGTCAACGACCTTGATGCCCGTCTCAAGGACCTGTGCGCTCGTCTCCTGCTCGTCGAACTTCGGAGCCGGGCGATGGATCGGCCAGAACTCCTTGTTGCCGACAGGAGCCGGGTTGTGGTCAACCGTCTGACCGAGTACGTTGAAGACGCGGCCAAGGCACTCCGTGCCGACCGGAACCATGATCGGGTTGCCCGTGTCGACCGCTTCCATGCCGCGCGTCAGACCGTCCGTCGAGCTCATGGCGATGCAGCGCGTGACGCTGTCGCCAAGATGCTGCATGACCTCGACGACGAGGTCGATGTCAATGCTCGTCTTGCCCTTGATGGTGACGGCATTGAGGATTGCCGGCAGCTCGCCCGCCGGGAATTCAATATCTACGACAGGTCCGATGACCTGTACGACTTTACCTTTTGCCAATGGTAAACCTCCTTATATGCCCTCACTTAAGGGCTTCGGCGCCGCCGACAATCTCAGTGATCTCACGGGTAATGCCAGCCTGACGTACCTTGTTGTAATGCAGATTGAGTTTATCCATGAGGTCTTCTGCGTTGTCCGTCGCGTTGCTCATCGCGTTCATGCGCGAGGAGAGCTCGCTGGCAGCCGACTGCAGAAGCGCTGCGTAAACGACCGTGAAGAGATACTGCGGCAGCATGAAACCGAGCACCGTGGCGGCGTCAGGTTCATAGATGTACTCGGCGTGCAGATTGTCTTCCTCCTCGAGAGGCGCGAACGGGAGCAGTGCCCCCGACTTCGGCTCACAGGTGATGGCCGAGACGAACTTCGTGTAGACCATGACGATCTCGCGGTACTCGCCCGTCTTGTAGAGGCGGATGAGCTCGAGCGCGATGTCGCGAGCGTCCTCCGAAGAAGGATGCTCGCTGATGCCGATGAACTCCTTGATGACGTTGTGGCCGCGGCTCTTGAAGTGCCCCACGCCCTTGCGTCCGACGATGACGAAGTCCGTGTCGTTCTCTTTCTCTATGAGGGCCTCTGCCGCCTTGCAGGCATTCGACGAATACGCGCCTGCGAGTCCCTTGTCCGAGGTGATCAGGAAGACGAGCTTCTTGCCGTCCTCGTGTTTCTCGAGCAGCGGGTGCGAGAAGTCCATACCGGCGTTCTTGGCGACGGCGTGGACGACCTCGCTGACCTTCTGCGCATAGGGACGGTTCGCGGTTGCAGCCTCTTTGGCATGGCGCAGACGGCTCGTAGCGACCATGTTCATGGCACTCGTGATCTGCTTGGTACTCTTTACGCTCTTGATGCGATGGCGAATATCCTGTAAACTAGCCAAAAAGAATCACCTCGCCTTACGCCATTTTATACGGTACAGTTTCCTTGAACTCCATGATCGCATTCTTGAGCTCCGTCTCCAGAGCATCATCGAATTTCTTCTGCTCAATGATCTTCTGTGCGACTTCCGGATGCTGCGTGCGCATGAACTTCAGGAAGTCCTTCTGGAACTCGACGACCTTCTCGACCGGGATATCAACGAGATAGCCCTTGGCGGCCGTGTAGATGACCATGACCTGTTCCTGGACGAGCAACGGGCTGTACTGCGGCTGCTTCAGCGTCTCGACCATGCGGATACCGCGGTCGAGCTGTGCCTTCGTCTCCTTGTCGAGGTCCGAAGCGAACTGCGAGAACGCTGCGAGCTCGCGGTACTGCGCGAGGTCGAGGCGCAGCGTACCTGCTACCTGCTTCATGGCCTTGATCTGAGCCGAGCCGCCGACACGCGATACGGAGAGGCCGACGTTGATGGCCGGGCGGATACCAGAGTAGAAGGAATCCGTCTCGAGCATGATCTGGCCGTCCGTGATGGAGATGACGTTCGTCGGGATGTAGGCCGAGAGGTCACCGGCCTGCGTCTCGATGATCGGCAGCGCCGTGATGGAGCCGCCGCCGAGCTCATCGTTGAGCTTCGCTGCGCGCTCGAGCAGACGAGAATGCAAGTAGAAGACATCGCCCGGATATGCTTCACGTCCTGGCGGTCTACGGAGCAGCAGGGACATGGCGCGGTAAGCCGCTGCATGCTTCGTGAGGTCATCGTAGACGCAGAGGCATGCCTTGCCCTGATACATGAAGTGCTCAGCCATCGCAACACCGGCATACGGTGCGAGATACTGCAGCGGCGAGCTGTCAGCAGCCGTAGCGGCTACGACGATCGTGTAGTCCATGGCGCCGCGCTCTTCGAGCGTCTTGACGACGCGCGCAACCGTCGAGGCCTTCTGGCCGATGGCGACATAGACGCAGATGCAGTTCTGGTCGTGCTGGTTGAGGATCGTGTCGATCGCGATGGCCGTCTTGCCGATGCCGCGGTCGCCGATGATGAGCTCACGCTGGCCACGGCCGATCGGTACGAGGGCGTCGATAGCCTTGATGCCTGTCTGCAGCGGCTCCTTGACCGGCTTGCGGTCTGCGATGCCCGGTGCCGGGTACTCGACCGGACGCGTCTCTGTCGTCTCGATCTTGCCCTTGCCGTCAATTGGACGGCCGAGAGCATCGACGACGCGGCCGATCATGGCCTCGCCGACAGGGACCTGCATGATGCGGCCCGTGCGCTTGACCTGCGAGCCCTCTTTGATTTTCGTCTCGCCGCCTAAGATAACGGCACCGACGTTGTCCTGCTCAAGGTTCAGGACCAGACCATAAATATCATTGCCGAAATCGAGCAGCTCGCCCGCCATAGCCTTGTCGAGGCCATGGATGTGCGCGATGCCGTCACCGATCTCGATAACGGAACCAACATCATCAACATTGAGGTCCACATCATAGTTCTTGATCTGGTCCTTGATGATGGCCGTTATTTCTTCCGGATTCATTTTCATAACTTCGCTGTCACCCCAGTTTCATCACTCGTTAGCCAGTAATTTTCTCTTCATCGTCTCGAGACGGCCAGCGACACTGCCATCGATGCGGCGGTCGCCGATCTTGACGACAACACCGCCGATAAGGGACTTGTCCTCGTGGAGGCGGAGCTCCACCTTCTTGCCCGTTACCTGTTCCAGTTTGTCTGCGATGGCCTTCTGCTGCTTCTTCGAAGCGGCAGAAGCAGTCGTCACGTCTGCGATCAGGATGCCTCTGGCTTCATTCGAAAGTGCGCGGTACTCATCCACTATTGCCGGGAACAGCACGAAGCGGTGCTTGTCGACCAGCAGCAGCAGGAAGTGGTACACGTCCTTCGAGAGCTCCTTCTTGAAGCATTTCTGCAGGAGCTCCTTCTTGAGCTTCGGATCAATCTGCGGGTTGGAGAAGAACTCGATTGCCTGCGGCACGGACTCGATGCCCTCGCGCGCGGCCTTGAGCTCATCGCCATACTCCACGAGCTTGCCCTCTTCCTGCGCAATCTCGAAGATTGCCTTGGCGTATTTCCGTACAAGCTGTAAGTTTAGCATGGCAGATCACCAATCTTGTCCTTGTCGAGTTCTTTGACGAAATCCGTGATCAATGCTTCGTTCTCGGATTTATCCATGTTCTTAGCAACGATCTTACCGGCAGCTGCCATAGACAGCGTAATCATCTCGGCGCGCAGCTGCTGGACTGCATGCTCGCGCTCGCGCTCGATCTCTGCCTTCGCGGCCTTGCGCATCTGTTCGATCTCGCGCTTGACTTCTGCGCGTTTTGCCTCACGCTCTTCACTTGCACGCTTCTCGGCCATCAAGACGATGTTCTCGGCCTTGACGTTCGCCTCAGCGAGCTTCGCCTTGTACTCGGCCAAGAGCTTGTCGGCCTCCTCAGCATCCGCATCCGCCTTGTCGAGGCTCTCCTGGATGCGGTCCTGACGAGCCTTGAGCATCCGGACGACCGGCTTATAGGCAAATGCGCGAAGGATACCAGCCAAGATCAAGAAGTTCAAGATCTGAGCGATCAATGTGGCATTGATATCTATCAATTGCTATGCCCCCCTTTTACGTTCTTCATCAAAATGGAATTATTTGATGAGCGGGTTCGCATAGAGCATGATCAGAGCAACGACCGTTGCGATGATCGCCATGGACTCGATGAGGCCGACGGAAATCAGCGTGTTCGTGAAGAGCTTGCTCTGTGCTTCTGGCTGACGCGTGATACCTTCGATGAAGCGGCTCGTGACAAGACCATCACCGAGGCCAGCGCCGATGGCAGCCAAACCCATGCAAAGACCTGCACCGACGAGAGCTGCTGCGACCATGATTGCGTTTTCCATGAAAAGATCCTCCTTGAATTCAGAAACAGAATCAATAACGTTTTCCTAAAAGTTTTTCCTACACCATTGCGACAGTCATCACGACTCTTCTTCGTCTTCCTTGACCGCGTTGGCAAGATATGCCATCGACAGCATCGTGAAGATGAACGCCTGGACTCCGCCGACAAAGATACTGAATGCCAGCCAGAGAACTGACGGGATCGGCATCCAGATCGGCATCAGCTTGAGCAGGATGATGATCAGGATCTCACCTGCCAGGATGTTGCCGAATAGACGGAACGACAGCGTGATTGGCTTGGCGATTTCTTCGATCGCGTTGATGATGACAAATACCGGCGTCGGCTTGAAGAAATGCGCGATATAATGACCGCCTTTCATATGGACACCGAGTACATGTACCAGTACGACGACGAGCAGCGCCAGCCCTAAGGTGGTGTTCAAGTCATTCGTCGGTGAAGACAACGTAGGGATGAGTCCCAGCCAGTTCGACGTCAGCAGGAACATGAACAGCGACATGATGAACGGCGCAAGGAACAGTCCCCGCTTGCCCATCATGGAGCTCACCTGTGTATCGAGCCACGAGACGAGGATCTCCACCACATTCTGCCAGCCCGTCGGGATCATCTTGAGATTCCGCGTTGCCAGCCATGAGATCAGGATGACGATCGCCATCGTGAGCCAAGTCATGCACAGGGTCTCCCAGTTGAATGTGAGACCGGCGAAATGCACTACTTCGCGAACACCAATTTCATGCATAACCTATACCTCCCTCCTAGGTAAAACCCCAATTATTTTTTACCGAGGTTCATGTGGATGAACAGAAACAGGGCCATCCCGTAGCAGACGAGGAAGCCGAGCGCCGTGACGAGGAATACCGGGACGGAGATCGTCACGGCGACGAGCAGTACGAGGAAGAGCACGAGCATCCGGAGAGCCATGCCCCAGAGCATCTGCCGCTTGCCGCCGTCCCGCACATACGTCAGGCGCCAGAGGCGCCAGGCCATGTTCCAGACAAACACCAGCGCCGCGAGATATCCCAAGAGCAACGCGCCGATGAGCATCCCCTCTCCTCTCACGAAGAGCAGGCTGCCGATCATCAGCGTCGCAAGCGCGAGGGCAATCGCAAGGCGCTTCATGAAGACCGATAAAATTTGTTTCATATTCCTCCTCTGACGACGGCGGGCGCCGTCTTTGATGAATATCATAGTGATGAGCGGGAAGTCATAGCTTCCCACTTCTCTTAGTTCGACACCTGCCATGGGATTCCTGCTATCCAGAGACCCAAACGGTAAAAACATCTGTTTTCACTATCATGGCAAACGTCATCCATAAGAGAGATTTATACTGCGATAAATCATTTGTATTATTTCTTATTGATTCATCGCAATGACTATTATATGCGATAGTAGATGAGATAGCAAGCTTTTTTTCATCAAACAAAAAAGTCGCATGATTTCGACGCGTCAGACTGCAAAATGACTCAGACAATCCCGTTTTGCTTGAGCTGCCGGAACAGCGTGTAGAATGCACCCGGAAAGCCGATGAGGATGCCTGTGAGCTTGCCGAAAGAGCCTCCTCCGAGCAGGTAGGTATCCGCCAGACTCCCGAGAAACAGGCAGATGCCGACGAATACAGCGAGGTAGATGCCGACGCCGCTGAGGACGGCAAAGGCCTTGACAGCCTGCCGCAGCCCCGTGCGCAGCATCTCATGCTGCGCATCTTTGTCCTTCTTCTGGTCCATTTGACTCCTCCTTTTATTTTATCCTGCACCTTGCAGATTCGATAAAAACCGACACGAAATCATAAAATAATCACATCGTCTGCCTAAACAGGATTTATGATGTGCATGCACTAAAAAAGCTCTCCCATCTGGGAGAGCTTTTGATCTTAGCCTTCAAAGACGTCCGGACGCCCGTCGGCCAGGCCGTAGTGGTAGAGGATGGCCTGGATGATGCGTGCGGCGGCCTTGCCGTCGCCGTACGGGTTGACCGACTCGGCCATGCGGCTGTACTCCGCCTTGTCTGTCAGGAGCTCCTTCGCCTCTTCGTAGACGCGCTCGCGGTCCGTGCCGATGAGCTTGACCGTGCCGGCATCGACGGCCTCAGGGCGCTCCGTCGTGTCGCGCAGGACGAGGACCGGCTTGCCGAGCGCCGGCGCCTCCTCCTGGACGCCGCCCGAATCCGTGAGGATCAGGTAGGCCCGATGCATGAGGTTGGCAAATGGCTCGTAGTCGAGCGGGTCGATGAGGTGGACTTTCGCCAGTCCGCCGAGCTCTTCGTTGACGACCTCGCGGACCTTCGGATTCTTGTGGACCGGGAAGACGACCTCGACGTCGTCAAACTCCTCCGTCAGCTGCTTGAGCGCCTTGTAGACGTGGCGCATCGGCTCGCCGAGGTTCTCGCGACGGTGCGTCGTGACGAGGATGATGCGCTTATTGGCAAAATCAACGTCCTTGAGGGAATTCTCCTGGAAGTCGAAGTCATCGCGGACCGTGTGGTGCAGTGCATCGATGACCGTGTTGCCCGTGACGAAGATGGATTCCGGCGGGACGTTCTCCGCGAGCAGGTTGGCCTCCGACGTGCTCGTCGGCGCAAAGTTGAGGTCAGCGATGCAGCCCGTCAGGCGGCGGTTCATCTCCTCGGGGAACGGCGAGTACTTGTTGTGCGTGCGCAGGCCCGCCTCGACGTGCCCGACGGCCGTCTGATGGTAATAGGCAGCCAGTGCGCCGGCAAACGTCGTCGTCGTGTCGCCATGGACGAGCACGATGTCCGGCTTCTCCTCCGTCAGGACCTTGTCGAGTCCCATCATGGCTCTCGTCGTGATGTCGAAGAGCGTCTGGCCGGCGGCCATGATGTTGAGATCATGATCCGGCTTGATATGGAAGAGATTGAGTACCTGATCGAGCATCTCGCGATGCTGTGCCGTAACGGCCACGACCGGCACGATCGTATCCGGATGCTTCTGGAGCTCGAGCACGATTGGTGCCATCTTGATTGCCTCCGGGCGCGTGCCGAAGACCGTCATGACCTTGATCTTCTTCTGTTCCACTGCAAGACCTCCTTAATGCTGGTGTGCAGAATCCTTCATATGGAAAATCCCGAGTTTCTTGGCGCCAAAGAGCACGACGGCCACGACGACGCAGACGATCGCGATGGCGATCTGGGTGCTGACTTCCGTCAGGGCCACGGCGCTGAGGCCGAGGAGCGCGCTGATGACGTACATCAGCAGCACGGCCTGGCGCTGCGAGAAACCGAGATCGAGCAGGCGGTGATGAAGATGTCCCTTATCCGGCTTGAAGATTGGCACGCCGCCGCGGTAGCGGCGCACGATGGCGAAGGTCGTGTCGAGAATCGGCAGACCGAGTGCGAGGATCGGCACGATCAGCGCGATCGTCGCGGCACTCTTGACGGCACCGATGACCGAGATGCCCGCGAGCATGAAGCCGAGGAACTGGCTGCCCGAGTCGCCCATGAAGATCTTGGCCGGGTTGAAGTTGTAGTAAAGGAAGCCGAAGGCCGCACCAGCGAGGGCAGCCGTCAGCACGGCGACGAGGATGATACCCTGCTGCAGGGCCACGAGGAAGATCGTGATGGACGCGATCGTCGAGACGCCTGCGGCGAGGCCGTCGAGGCCGTCGATGAGGTTAACCGTGTTCGTCAGGCCGACGAGCCAGAAGATCGTCGCCGGGATGGCGAGGAACTCGAGGTAGATGTAGTCGCCGAACGGGTCCGTGATGAAGTCGATGCGGACATCAAAGGCAAAGACGAGCACACAGGCCGCGATGATCTGGCCCAGGAGTTTTACCTTGGCTGGCAGATTGACGTAGTCGTCGATGAGGCCGACGATGAAGATGATCGAGCCGCTGACCAAGAGGCCGATGATCTCGTAGAGGACCTCCGGCGAGACCTCGGTGAAGGCCAGGACGCTGAGGATTGCCACCATGAAAGCGAGATAGATGCCAATGCCGCCAATGCGCGGAATCGGCTTCTTGTGGACCTTTCTCGCATCCGGGGCATCCATTGCCCCCGTTTTCCCCGCAAGGCAGATGACACCAGGCGTCAACAGCAGTGCCACACCGGCAGCAATGATGAACGCCAACATATAGACTGGCATACAAGCGCACTCCTTTTTCTCGAATACACAGCTGCACTCCTGCAATGCGACAGACATCCAGAGTGCAATCCATTATAACAAACCTATTTTAACGCAAGGGCCTGAGCCTGTCAATCATTTGTCAGTCGTGGATCTCGTCGGGGCGGCAGCTCACGACACTGCCATCCGTCTCATAGTAGACGACCTTGGCGAGCTTGGCATTGCGCAGCATGCGGCGACAGAGCAGGCACGGCTTGCCCGAGGCGAGGCTGCCGTCGGCGTTGACGCCGACGATGTAGATCGTCGCCCCCTCCATCGCGGCGGAGTCGGCGTTGATGATGGCGTTCTGCTCGGCGTGGACGGCCACGCAGAGCTCGTAGTTCTGTCCCTTCGGCACATGGAGGCGTTCGCGCTCACAATTGCCCGTGTCGATGCAGTTGGCCTCGCCGCGCGGCGCGCCGTTGTAGCCCGTGCTGATGATGATCTTATCCTTGACGATGATGGCGCCGTAGCGGCGGCGTAGGCAGGTCGCGCGGCGGCCGACGGCCTTGGCGATGTCGAGGAAGTATTCCGTCCAGTCGGGACGATGCTGTTTCTCATTCATGATGCTTCTCCTTTATATAACGCGATGCGAGGATGACGGCGACGAAATCGTCGACGGGTTCCGGCGGTACCTGCATGGTAACGGGCAGCAGGCGGCGCCAGCCGCGCGGCGGCTTGGCCTTCCAGTACGCCTTCTTGGCGAGGTCCGTCGTCCGGTACTCGTCGACCACCTCGATGTGAAGGTCCGGCATAGCCTTTTGCAGGCGGGCGCGCGCCTCGCGACTCGTCGTGCCATTGCCCTCGACGAGCACAGCGAAACCGTACGCCTCCCGCGCGGCCCGGACTTCCTCCTCAAGCTGCGCCGTCTCGATGACGCGCTGCATGAGCACCTGGCCGTCCTCTGCGAGCACGGCAAAGCCGCACTTCTCGCGGCCGGGGTCAAGTGCAGCGATCCGTTCCATAACCATTTCCCTTCTCCTCTTCTAAAATCTAAAATCCTCCAGATGACGACAGCAAAAGGGCCCTGCTCAAGGCTGTTGGCCTGGCAGAGCCCTGCGTATCACGGCTGGTCTGGCAGCTGTTCTTCTTTGATGATCAGGCGCAGCGGTCCGAGCGCGTCCGTATCCCCCCTCGCATAGGCGGAGAGCACGACCGTGCCGTGTACGCCGTTGATGGCGTTGACGACTTCGTAGAACTGCGCGCCGTCCATGACGCCGATCGACCCGCGAATCGGGTCCGGCAGGATGCCCTTAGCCGATGCTGCCGCATTGACTTCCTTGAGGAAGCCCATGACAGCCTGCTCGGCTTCGCCATTGCCGACGCCCTTGAGCGCAATCGGGCGCGCGAGGATGAACTCGCGGTCCTTGTAGATGACGCGGTTCTTGTAGAGCTCGAGCGAGGCTCTGACTTCCTCACCGCGCACGAGGTTGCCGGCGGCCACGATGCGCACGACCATGTCCTGCGGGCTGCTCGCGATGGCCTGCACGGCCGAATTGTACTCGGGCTTGTAGATCCAGACGTCCTTATCCGAGACGTCCTGGCCGAGCCGCGTCGAGACGTTGCGGCTCGCGAGCTGTGCCAGCGACTGGAGGTCCTTGTCGACCTCTGCCGCCGGACGATTGCCGCGGATGACGCCGCTCGCGATGACCTCACCGGCGCGGAAGACGATGTCGCCCTCGCGGATCGTCATGATGCCGTTGCGCAGATCCTGGTTGCGCTTCTCGAGGTCCTTGTTGTCCGAAGTCAGGCTCGCGTTCTTGCCCGTGAGCTCCGCGTTCTTGCCGGTCAGCAAGGAGTTCTGGCCCTGCAGCGAGGAGTTGGCCGAAGAAAGTTCGCTGTTCTGCGCCCCGAGCTGGTCGTTCTGCGCGACGAGCACATCGTTGCGCTGCATGAGCTCTGCTTTCGCGAGCTCTAAGAGGCGGTTGCCCTCCTGCAGGCGCTGCGACTCTGCCTCGAGCTCCTGCTGCTGTGCCTTGAGCGTCTCGACGTCCTTGCGCGACTGGTCTAGCGCGTCATTGGCTTCCTGCTGCTGCTGCTGCGCCGTCTGCAGGTCGGCCGTGGCCTGATTGAGGTCCGCCTGCGTCGTCTTCATCTTCTGGTTGAGCTTCTCCATGCCGAAGAGCGCCGTGCGCACATTCTGCGAAGCCGCCGCCATGACGCCGAACGTCAGGGTCGTGATGCAGACGCCCGTGAAGATCGTCACGATGATAGATGTATGACGAGGGCGCAGGCCGAAGATGGAGAGCTTCTTCTTGCCCACCTTCGAGCCCAGGCGGTCGCCGATGAAGGCAATGGCTCCGCCCGTGATGATGAGTACGACGATTAGTAGGACACCATACATCCTGTATCTACCACCTTTCCTTCTTTCTTGATTCCTGTCCTTAGATTCTCGCTGCCATCAGCGCGAGGCCCTGCGTATGAGGATGAAGCCCGCGATGAGCCCGACAATGTTCGGGATCCAGACGGCAATGATTGGTGCGACAGCACCGCTGCGCGCCAGAGCGTTGCCCATCGTCATCAGCGCGTAATAGAAGAAGATGATGATGACGCTCATCGCGAAGCCCGCTGAAGAGCTGTTGCGCGTCGGCTGCAGGCCGAGCGGCACACCGATGAGCGCGAAGATCAGGCTGGCCATCGGCACGGTGATGCGCTGGTAGAGCTCCGCTTCGAGCTTGTTCGTATCGACGTACTGCGTCTTCATGATGTTGATCTGCGCACGCAGTTCCTTCATCGTGAGCTCTTCGGGGTCCTTCTGCTCGCGCACGATCTGCTTCGGGTTTGCCTTGATCGGCAGGACCTGCGTGTCAAAGCGCATGCTGTGCTCGCTCTGGCCCTCCGAGATGTCATAGAGCATGCCGTTGTGCATGATCCACTTGTCCATGCTGTACTCGGCGTACTCCGCGTTCTCGACGTGGCTGACCTTGCCGTCCTGATTGAAGTCCTGCATGGTCACGCCCTGCAGGGTCTGCGTATCGCCATCGTAGCGGCGCGCGTAGACGAGGCGTTGGATCTTGCCATCCTGGATGTCCTTGAGGATGATGTGCTCCTGCGACTTCATGCCATTATTGCCCTGGATCTCGTAGTAGACCACATTGCGGTAGGCCGTATTGGCCCACGGCACGACGTACTCGTTGAAGGCGATTGCGCCGATGCTGACGAGGAAGCCCATGATGACGGCCGGCGCGGCGATGCGGTAAAAACCGATGCCACACGACTTCATGGCCGTGATTTCGCTCGAGCTCGAGAGGCGTCCGAAGGTCAGGAGCGTCGCGAGCAGCATGGACATTGGGAAGGTCCACATGATGACCGACGGCAGGCCAAAGACGAAGACCTTGACGACGGCCGACAGCGATGCGCCGTAATCCGTGATGTACTTGGCGATCTTGAAGAGCGTACCCGAACCGATGAAGACAGCAGAGAATGCGCAGATGCCGAAGATGAAGGCCTTGAAGACCTCCCGGAATATGTATTTGTCTAAGATTCTGATATGCATTTGCTGTGTCTCCGTTACAATGTGAAATTATCGCCGAGGTAGAACTTCTTGGCGACGGGGCTGTTCGCGATGGTCTGGCTGTCGCCCTCGAGGAGGATTTTGCCGCTGTTGAGGATGTAGGCCCGATCGACGATCTGCAGCGTCTCGCGGACATTGTGGTCGGTGATCAGGATGCCCATGCCGCGCTCCTTAAGGTACTGGACGATCTCCTGGATGTCGGCGACGGCCAGCGGGTCGACGCCGGCGAACGGCTCGTCGAGCAGGATGAACTGCGGCTCGAGCGCCAGGCAGCGCGCGATCTCCACGCGGCGGCGCTCGCCGCCCGAGAGCTCCGTGCCCTTGCGCTCGCGCACATGGCCGATGTGGAACTCCTCGAGCAGCTCTTCGAACTTGTCCTTCTGCTCGGCCTTCGAGAGCTTCGTCGTCTCGAGGATGGCCATGATGTTCTCCTCGACGGTGAGCTTGCGGAAGATTGAGGCCTCCTGCGTGAGGTAGCTGATGCCGAGCGCTGCCCGGTGGTACATCGGCTCGTCCGTGATGTTGACGTCCGAGAGGAAGACCTCGCCGGACGTCGGGCGCTCGAGCCCCACGATCATGTAGAACGTCGTCGTCTTGCCCGCGCCATTCGGCCCGAGCAGGCCGACGATCTCTCCCTTATCCACACGCAGAGAAACGCGGTCGACGACCGTGCGCTTCTTGAATGTCTTTACCAGATTCCTTGCCTCGATATGCAAAATCGTGCCCTCCAACATATCCTCTGCCGCAGCCGCGGCAGTCTCGCTCAATCTATCACTTTATTGTACCTTAGCGGACCCGTCATCGGCAAGATAAATCGTCATGCGGTTGCTGCGCATCGTGTTATTCTCCTGTACGGCCCAGGCATTGCCCGTGATGACGGCCTTGCCCTGCTCCTTGCCGTAGTAGTCCATCTGGTCGCCGCCGGCTTCCATCGCGCGCGACGGGCTCACGACGTGCGCATTGCCCTCGCCGATGTAGTGCTCATCCTTGAGCCAGCCGTAGATGCGGTCTGCCGTGAAGGTGTCGTCGCCGCTCGTGAGCTGGCCGCCGCGGTCGATGACGATGTAGTCGTTCTGCTGCGGGAAGTAGTCGACCTGCTCACCCGAGAAGGTCTTGTCGTCGCGCGAGCCGCGGACGTTGCCCGTGGCCATCATGTGCTCCTGGCCGTCCGACATCAGGTAGTCGCAGGTCAGGCGCGTGCCCTGGTAGACGGCGATGACATTGCCCTCGACCGTCGCGGCCTGCGTCTTCGAGTTGTAGGTCGCGCGGTTGCCGGTGACGTGCGAGTCGCCGCGCGTCAGGAGCACGTAGCCCGTGGCCGTGGCCTCGCCCGTGCGCATGTCGTATTCGAGCGTATCAGCATCGAGCGATGCCGGCACACTCTCTGCGGCGTAGATCGTGCCCATGTGCAGGGACAGGATGGCTGCAGCCGCTGCGAGCACGCCCTTCATCTTCTTACTGTTCATTATTGTTCTGCCCCCTCCATGAGTTTCTCGATATGTGCTTTGCCAGAGATCTTGACCTTGTTGAAGCCGTCGGTGCTGTCGATGCGCTCGCCCCAGGCGCGGATCGTGTCATTCGACACCTTGGCCTGGCCGATGGCGGAGAGCATGCCCTGCTCTGCCGTCCAGAGCAGCTGGTCGCTCGTCAGCGTCGCACCGTCGCTCGTCGTGATCTTGACGTTGCCGTCGATCTGGATGTCCTTCGTCTCATTGTCGTACGAGCCATGGTCTGCCGTGACTTCGGCCGAGCGGCCGTCCTTCTGGTAGAAATGGCCCGTGATGCCTGTCATCTCCGCATTGCGGGAGTCGATGTCGACCTCGAGGTGGTCCGCCGTAAGATCCCAGATCTTGACGCCGTCCTTCTCCTCGCTGATCGTATTGTTGTCGTACGACATGATGCGCGGCTGATCGTCATCCGAGTGGTCGACCTTCGGTGCCTCCGGCACCGTGCGGACCGCCCAGATGACCACACAGGCAAAGAACAGGATGCCGAGTGCGACTAATGTCTTCTGCTTGCCATTCATTTCTGCTGCGCCTGCCCCCTTACCGTGTGATGCTTGCCCGTCTTCTGCTGCTCCGGCTTCGTGTTCCAGCGCTTCTGGAACCAGAGCCACTGCGTCGGGTTGTCGCGGATGATCTGCTCGACGACCTTCGTCATGCGGGCCGTGAAGTCGAAGAGATCCTTGTCCGTGTCCCCCGTATCATGATAGCGCATGACCTCGCCGACGACAACCTTGTGCTTGCCGTTCGGCTGGCGCAGGATGAACGCAGGGACGACGGGTGAATTGAACTTGCGCGCAAAGACCGCCGGGCCCATCGGCGTCGCCGCAATGCGGCCGAGGAACGGCAGGAAGGCGCCGCCCGGGCCCGCATCCTGATCGACGAGGAAGCCGAGGATCTTGCCGCTCTTGAGGGCCCTTGCCGCTGCGATGAGCTCGCTCGTGCCGCGCGAGAAGATCTCGACGTGGATGGTCTTGCGCAGGTCGTTGAGCGCGTACGTGTACTGCATGTTCGGCTGCGGCTTGGCGATGGCCGTGACGGGCAGGCCGTTCAAGGTGAAGGCGGCCGACAGCCACTCCCACGTGCCGATATGGCCCGTGACGATGGCAACGCCGTGGCCCTCTGCCAGCGCGTCCGTCAGGCGCTCGAGATGGTCGATCTCGATATACTCGCCGAAATTCTTCTCATTGAGATGCGGCATGTAGAGGATTTCCAAGACATTGCGGGCAAGGTTGATGAAGGACAGCCGCACGAGGTGGCGGGCCTCCGGCTCCTCGATGCCGAGCGCCGGCATCATCTGCGATACGGCGCGTTCGCGCTCCTTCTTGATCAGGAGATAGTAGAGATTGCCGAGCACCCAGCCGACAGCCATCAGCAGCCGGTACGGCGTGTGGCAGGCCACTTTGCTCAAGAACATCACGAGTTTATACTGCATGAAAAAATGCCTCCAATGTCTTTCTGATTCTTACTGGGCAAGGCCTTCCATGCTCTTCTTCGCCTGGAAACCTGCAACTAAGTCTTCCCACTTGCCCTGCGCCTTGAGGATGAACTCGATGAGCTGGCGCACGGCACCGTGCCCGCCCGGATAGTCCGACTGCAGGACAGCCACCTCACGCACTTCCTGCACGGCGTCGGCGACGGCAGCGGGGAAGCCGACCTGCCCCATGATGGGCAGGTCGACGAGGTCGTCGCCGAAGTAGGCGATTTCCTCATCCGCGAGGCCGAGCTTTGCCTTGAGGTCCGCGTAGGCCGCGCGCTTGTCGAGATTGCCCTGGTAGACCTCCGTGATGTGGAGCTCTTTGGCGCGGTAGCGCAGGTGCTCCGACTCGCGCCCCGTGATGATGGCCGTCTTGAGCCCCGCGCGGTGCGCGAGTGTGATGCCGAGGCCATCGCGGCAGAAGAACGGCTTGAAGAGTTCGCCGTCCGGGCCGATGTAGATGCCGCCGTCCGTCAAGACGCCGTCGACATCAAAGATGATGAGCCGCACGCGCTCCGCGCGGCGGATTGCTTCTGCTGTGAATTCCATATCAGACCACTCCCTGGCGCAAGAGGTCGGTCAGATGGACGATGCCGACCGGGACGCCCTTCTCGTCGATGACCGGCAGGACCGTGACCGGGCGCGGCTTGTGCTTCTCCATGACGGAGAGTGCAGCCGCCGCCATCTGCTGCGGCGCAATCGTCAACGGCTCCGTGAACATGATCTTCTCCACGGCTTCGTCGAGGAACTTGTAATCCTTCGCGAGTGCGCGGCGGATGATGCCATCGGTGATGAGACCGACGAACTTGCCCTCATCGTCGACGACGGAGACAGCACCGAGGCCCTTGTCCGTCATGACGAACAGTGCATCCTTGACCGTCTTGCCGCAGTGGATCAGCGGGTTGTCCTTGCCCGTGTGCATGACGTTCTCAACCTTCAGCAGCAGGCGGCGGCCAAGCGCGCCACCCGGATGGAACATCGCGAAGTCCTGGCTCGTGAAGTTGCGCTCCGACATCAGGGCCATGGCGATGGCGTCGCCCATGGCGAGCGTCGCCGTCGTGCTGGCCGTCGGGGCGAGCCCCAGGGGGCACGCCTCACGCTCTACGCTGATGTCGATGAAGTAGTCGCAGAACTTGCCGAGCTGCGACTCGCGGCGGCCGCTCATCGCGATGATCGTCGCGCCGATGCGGCGGATGATCGGCAGGATGTTGACGATCTCCGTCGATTCGCCGCTGTTGGAGATGGCGATGACGACGTCGTTCTCCGTCACCATGCCGAGGTCGCCGTGGAACGCCTCAGCCGGATGCAGGAAAAAAGACGGCGTGCCGGTGCTCGCGAGCGTCGCCGCGATCTTGCGGCCGACGTGGCCGGACTTGCCCATGCCGGTGACGACGACGCGCGCCGGGCACTTCAGGATGCAGTTGACGGCGGCGACGAACTCGTCGCCGATACGATCCTTGAGCGCGAGGACGGCCTTGCCCTCGATGTCCAGGGTCTCGATTGCTCTCTCTTTGATACTCACGCTAGTTCCTCCTCATGCCTGACGGTGGACAATCTTGTGGATGGCCAGGGCGTCCGTCAGCAGGCCCTCGAGCTTGTCGAGGTAGACCATGTTGGCGCCGTCCGACAGCGCTTCCTCCGGATTGTCGTGGACTTCGAGGAAGAGCGCGTCGATGCCGGCGCCGGCCGCTGCGCGCACGAGGTACTCGACGTACTCGCGGTTGCCCGAGGATGTCGTGCCGTTGCCGCCCGGCAGCTGCACGCTGTGCGTGCCGTCAAAGACGACCGGATAGCCGAGACTGCGCATGATCGGCAGGCTGCGCATGTCGACGACGAGGTTGTGGTAGCCGAACGAAGCACCGCGCTCCGTCAGCAGCATCTGCTCGCAGCCGCACTCGTGCAGCTTGTCGACGACGTTGCGCATGTCCTCCGGCGCGAGGAACTGGCCCTTCTTGACGTTGACGACGCGGCCCGTCTGGGCAGCGGCGTGCAGGAGGTCCGTCTGGCGGCAGAGGAATGCCGGGATCTGCAGGATGTCGGCCACCTTGGCGACGGGCTCTGCCTGCGTCGTCTCGTGGATGTCCGTCACGATGGGCACATCGAGCGTCTCCTTGATCTCCTGCAGCATCTCGAGGCCTTTCTTGAGGCCTGGGCCGCGGAAGCTATGATAGGACGAGCGGTTTGCTTTATCAAAAGAAGCCTTGAACACGTAGTTGATGCCGAGACGGCCGCAGATTTTCTTGATCGTGCGCCCGATCAGCAGGCAGCGGTCCATGCCCTCGAGGACGCAGGGCCCTGCGAGCAGTGCGAGGGGCTCTCCCTCACCGATCATGAAATTTCCAACCTTGACCTTATTCATGCGTTTCACCTTCCACTTTCTATTCTATCTCTACCCGGCTGTCATTCATACTGACATCCATAAGGATTCGATACGGGCAGGGCTTATCCCTGCATCATCTGGCGGTAGATTGCGTTGACCTTCGCGAGGTCCTCCGCCGTGTCGACGCCGACGAAGCGGTACGGCGTCTTGATGACCTTGATGCGGTAGCCGTTCTCGAGCGCGCGCAGCTGCTCGAGGCTCTCGGCGTGCTCCAAGGGCGTCTCTGCCATCTTCGCGTACGCGAGCAGGAAGTCGCGCTTGTAGGCGTAGATGCCGATGTGCTTGTAGACAGGCGTGCCCGGATGGCGCGGGTACGGCATCAGCGAGCGTGAGAAGTAGAGCGCGTAGCCCTGCTTGTCCATGACGACCTTGACGTTGTTGGGGTTCTGCTGCTCGGCCTCATCCGTGATCTCGGTGCAGACCGTCGCCATCTGCAGATCTGCATCACCGTCGAAGGCGGCGGCCAGCTCGTCGATGAGCTTCGGCTCGATGAGCGGCTCATCGCCCTGGACGTTGATGATGAGGTCGACATCGGGATACTTCTCGGCGACCTCGGCGAGACGGTCCGTGCCCGTCGGGTGGTCCTTGCGCGTCATGACGGCCTTGCCGCCGTGCTGCAGGACGGCATCGTAGATGCGGCTGTCGTCCGTCGCGACGATGGCGGCCGCTACGCGCGAGGCCTTGGCCGCGCGCTCGTAGACGCGGCAGATCATGGGTTTGCCGGCAATGTCCTTGAGCGGCTTGCCGGGCAGGCGCGTCGATGCGTAGCGCGCCGGGATGACACAGAGAACATTCATGGGTTTCCTGTCCTTTCTCTATACACAGCGGGGATCAGTGGCCGAAGCGCTCAAAGAGGCGCTTGTGCAGCACCTCAGAAAGGCCTTCGCTGCCCTTCTGGAAGTTGACTTCCACGCAGATGACGTAAATCGGGATGGACCACTTCTCGCGGGCCACATCCGCCGGGATCTTGACGGCGTCCTTCTCCGTGATGACGATGGCCTCCGCGCCGGCGTCCTCCGCCTGCTGGAAGATATCCGTCATCTCAGACATCGCGTAGTCGTGATGGTCCGGATAGCGCAGGCTCTCGATGATCACCGCGCCGAGGTCGGAGAGCGTCTGCTCGAACGAGGCCGGGTTGCCGATGGCCGAGACGGCCATGATGCGCTTGCCGTGCATCTTCGCGATGTCGATGCCCTGGCTCGCGATGTTGACGTACCACTCCGTCAGTGGGATGAAGCAGCGCGGCTGGTGGATGCTCTCGACGATGCGCGCATCCGGATTGTAGCGGTGCACGGTCTCGCGGATGTAGTCGCAGGAGCCGGCCGCCGCCTGGTCGACCTTCGTCATCAGGCAGATGTCGGCGCGGCTGATATGCGAGATCGGCTCGCGCAGCGTGCCACGCGGCAGGATGTAGCCGTTGCCGAAGACGTTCACCGCGTCGACGAGCAGAATGTCGAGGTCGCGCTCGAGCTGCCAGTGCTGGTAGCCGTCATCGAGGATGGCGACCTCCGCGCCGAAGTGCTCCATCGCGTAGCGGCCCGTCTTGGCGCGCTCCGCGCCGATGAGCACGGGGACCTCCGGCAGGTGCTTGGCGAGCATGTAAGCCTCGTCACCGGCCTCCGCCGCATCCATGTGCAGGCGCTTGCCATCGGAGACGATGCCGACCTCGCCGTGCCACTTGGCACGGTAGCCGCGGTTGAGGATGACGACGCGGTAGCCCATGTCGCGGATGTCGCGCGCGAGGCGCTGCGCCGTCGGCGTCTTGCCCGTACCGCCAACCGTCACGTTGCCGAGGCTGATGACGAAGCAGTCGAGCTTCGCCTTCTTGAAGATGCCACACCGGTAACCGGCCAGCTTGATGTTGACGAGCAGGCCATAGATCAGCGAGAAGACGTAGAGGATGCCCATGATGATGTTCGGGAAAAATCCATCCACTTCTTTACTATGGACAAGGTCGATGAAATAGGTCTGGAAGTTCGTGATCTTCTGGGTGGAGCGCACGTGGTGCCGGTTCTCGGGGCTGCTCTCGTAGGCGTCGAGCATCTGGTGGAGCAGGACGGCCGACTTGCGCGAAGCACCCTTGTTCTCGCGCACGATGGCGCGCGTCTCCTCCTCCATGCGATGGCGGTGCTCCGGCTCGTCGAAGAGGCGCGTGACCTCTGTCGCCAGCTCCGCGCCGTTCTTCACCGTCAGGCAGGCGTCGCGGTTCTTGAAGAGCGCGTACGTGTCCTTGAAGTTGAACATGTGCGAGCCGACGATGATGGCCTTGCCGTGTGCGGCCGGCTCGAGGATGTTGTGGCCGCCGTGTGGCACGAGGCTGCCGCCGACGAAGACGACGTCGCCGATGCTGTAGACCTTGCCGAGCTCACCGATTGTGTCAAGGATGACGATATCCTCCCCCTGCGGCACCTCGTGCTGGAGCTTCGTGCGCGTCGTGACCGTGAAGCCGGCCTTGCGGCAGAGGTGCACGACCTCCGTCGTGCGCAGGAGCTCGCGCGGCGCGATGACGAGGCGCGCGTGAGGATGCGTCTTGCGCACGGCCTTGAAGGCCTGCAGCACGGGCTCCTCCTCACCGCGGTGCGTCGAGCCCGCGAGGAAGATGCCGTCATTCTCGGTGAGCCCCATCTCCTCGATGATGCGCTGCTTCTCCTCGGGGCTGACATCCGTGTACGTCTGGTCGAATTTCGTGTTGCCCGTGACCGTCACGAGCTCCTTCGGTGCACCGAGGCGCATGATGTACTCCGCATCGATTGGCGACTGCATCGCAAAGAGCTTGACCGTCCCGATCATGTCGCGCAGCAGGCCGTGCAGGTGCTTATACTGCTTGACGCTCTTGTCGCTGATGCGACCGTTGACCATCATGACCGGCACGTGGATCTTGCGCGCCGTGCGCAGGAAGTTCGGCCAGAGCTCCGTCTCGACCGGCAGGAAGACGCGCGGCCGGATGCGGCGCAGCACGTGGCCGGCAAGCCACGGCAGGTCGAGCGGGAAGTAGATGATGGCGTCGGCATCCTTGATGATGCGGTTGGCCATCTCGTAGCCGCTCGTCGTGACGACAGAGACGAGGATCGGGCTCTTCGGGAACTCCCTGCGGAACTCCTTGATCAGCGGGCTCGTCGCGACGATCTCGCCGACGGAAGCCGCGTGCACCCAGATGCAGTCCTTCTTCTCCACCTTGTCGAGGGTATGCTCGGGGAAGAAGCCCAGGCTCTGCCGGATGCGTTCGACAAAGCCTTTCTCACGCACCGCGCGGACCATGAACATCGGGATAATCAGGATCACGATGATGATGCCCGCTATATTATACAGTAGTTGCATATCCTCTTCCCTTTCTAAGCGTTTTTCTTGTTGAACTGGATGTTGTAGAGATAGCTGTAGAGACCACCGAGCTTGAGCAGCTCTTCATGCGTGCCGTGCTCCTTGATGTGGCCGTTGTCGATGACGTAGATCTGGTCGGCGTTGAAGATGGTCGAGAGGCGGTGCGCGATGACGAACGACGTGCGGCCGACCATGAGCTTGTCGAGGGCCGCCTGCACGATCTTCTCGCTCTCCGTGTCGAGCGCGGAGGTTGCCTCGTCGAGAATCAGGATCTGCGGGTTCTTGAGGATGGCGCGCGCAATGGCCATGCGCTGGCGCTGGCCGCCCGAGAGGTTGAGGCCGCGCTCACCGATCTTCGTGTCGTAGCCGTTCGGCAGCTCGCGGATGAAGCCGTCGGCATTGGCGGCCTTGGCCGCCTGCTCGACTTCCTCGTCCGTCGCGTCGAGGCGGCCGTAGCGGATGTTCTCGCGCACCGTCGTCGAGAAAAGCATCGTCTCCTGCGGCACGATGCCGATCTGCTCGCGCAGCGAAGCGACCGTGACGTCGCGGATGTCGAAGCCGTCGATGGAAATGCTGCCCGAGGTGACTTCATAGAAGCGCGGGATCAGGTTGGCGATCGTCGACTTGCCGGCGCCGCTCGGGCCGACGAAGGCGATCATCTGGCCGGGCTTCACTTCGAGGCTGACGTCCGACAGAGCCGGCACGCCCTTCTTGTACTCGAAGGAAACGTGGTCGAAGACGACGTGGCCCTTGACCTTCGGCAGTTCCTTGGCATCCGGCTTGTCCGCAATCGTCTCCTTGAGGTCGATGACGGCGAAGACGCGGTCGACGGCCGCCATCGCGCGCTGCAGATTGCCGTAGACGCGCGAGAGGCGCTTGACCGGGTTGGCCAGGTTGACGGCGTATGTCAGGAAGGCGACGAGTGCGCCGGCCGTCAGCTGCTCGTTGACGACCTCGTAGCCGCCGAACCAGATGATGACCGTGACCGAGATGGCCGCGAGGAACTCGACTGAAGGCGTCAGGAGGCTCGTGAGCTGAACGTTCTTCATCGCCGCCTGGAAGTTGAGCTCATTCTGGCGGCAGAAGCGCTTGATCTCATAGTTCTCGCGCACGAAGGACTTGACGACGCGGATGGACGAAACACTCTCCTGTAGAAGAGAAGTGATGTCCGCCATGCGCTCCTGGATGACCGTGCCGTTGCGCTTGATCTTGCGGCCGAAGATCTTCATGGCCTGGCCGACGAGCGGAATGATGACGAGCGTCAGGATGGAGAGCTTCCAGTCCAGCACGATCATCATGACGAGCGAACCGATGAGGATGGATCCCTCCGTGACCATCTCGATGAGCTGGTCGACGAGAGCCGACTGGATGGCCGCCACATCGTTCGTGATGTAGCTCATGACCTCGCCCGTCTGATGGCGGTCGAAGTAGGCCATCGGCATGCGCTGGAACTTGCGGAACATGACCTCGCGCACATCGATGATGACCTTCTGGCCGATGAAGGAGACGAGGTACGACTGCCCGTAGTAGAAGATGCCGCGCAAGAGGAAGACGACGACGATGCCGACGCAGATGAGGTTGAGCATCACCATGTCCTTCTCGGCCAGCACCTTATCGATCATGTCCTTGATGATCCAGGGCAGGTAGAGGTTGGCCGCCGCCGCCATGATGATGCAGATGATGGCCAGTATGAGCTGCTTGACATATGGCCGCATGTATTGGAGCAGCCGCTTGTAATTCTTCATGTTATTCTCCTGAATGTCGTTTGTCGTGCGCCGCCTCTAGGATCTTGGCCGCCACGCGGCCCGCCGCGCCCGGTGGACCGAGTCGCTGGCAGGCTTCTTGGAGCTTGGCACGCGTCTTCTCGCGCGCCGCCTCGCCGCGGTAGAGGCGCGCGAGCGCATCGGCGATGCGATGGGGCTCGACCTCGTCCTGCAGGAGCTCCGGCTGGATGGTCTCGCCGAGCAGGATGTTCGGCAGGGTGAAGTGCTCGACGTGGACGAGCGCGCGCCCGATCATGTAGTTGAGCGGGGCCAGGCGGTAGAGCGAGACGCACGGCAGCCCCATCAGGGCCGCCTCCATGACGACCGTCCCCGAAGCCGCCGCCGCCACATCGGCGAGGCCCATGAGCGCATAGCGGTTCTCGTGCGTGAGCTTGACCTCTACGCTGTGCTCCGCCACGAGCTGCTCGATGAGCGGCTCGTACGAAGCGGCCGCCACAGGCAGGAAGAACTTCGTCCCGGGGCGCTTTGCCGCGAGCAGCTTCGCCGCCTCGAGCATGGCCGGCAGGAGCATCGTGATCTCCTGGCGGCGGCTGCCCGGCATCAACAGCACGGCGTGGTCCTCCGGCGCGATGCCGAAGAACGCGCGCGCCTCTTTTTCCGGCAGCTCCGCCTTGACCGTGTCGACGAGCGGGTTCCCGAGGAATGAGATGTTGGCGCCAGCCGCCTCGTAGACGGGCAGCTCGTGCGGGAAGATCGCGACGAAGGTGTCGGCGAGCGCCGCGCACTTCTTCGCCCGACCCTTGCGCCAGGCCCAGGCCGACGGCGGGATGTACGAGAAGACGGGGATGCCGAGCTTCTTGGCGCGCTTCGCGAGGCGCCAGTTGAAGTCGGGGTAGTCGATGAGCACCAGGAGGTCTGGCCGCTCCTTCTCCATATAGGCCGTCAGGTCGTCGAGCAGCTTCAGGATGCGCCTGAGGTTCTTGATGACCTCCCAGACGCCCATGACATTGTAGTCCGCGAAATTGCGGAAGAGCTTGACGCCCGCGCGCTCCATGCGCGCTCCGCCGAAGCCGATGAGCTCGGTATCGGGTGCCTGCTCGCGTATGGCGCGCGCGAGGCGCTCCCCGTGCAGGTCACCCGACACCTCACCGGCTGACATCATGATCTTCATCCACACACCTCCTCAGGATCGCATCTCATAAGAAAAGCCGAAAAGACGCGAGGGTACCAGCATTCTTGGTTCCGCCGCGTCTCACAATCACACGCTTAAAGGGCTGCAATCGTTATGTTGTTGGCCTCTGCCAGGGCAAGCATCTCCTCGCGCTCGACGAGGAGCGTCTTATCTGCTTCGATGGCCAGAGCCGTCGCCCCGACATCCACCATGCTCTGGATTGTGGCCAGGCCTACGGTCGGCACGTCGAAGCGGTCATCCTGCTGCGGCTTGGCGACCTTGGCCACGACAGCACCGCCGCGCGCGAGCTCGCCGCCGCGGTGGATGCAGGCATCTGTGCCCTCGATGGCCTCGAGCGCCATGACCGCCATGTTCTTGACGACGGCCGTCTGGCCGACATCGAGGCGGCCGATCTCCTTGGCCATGCGGAAGCCGAATTCCATGTCCTTGCGCTCCTCGGCCGTCGGCTCGCGCTTCGTGATGACGCCGCGGTGCGGCATCAGGCGGCGGATGAGTGCCGTCTGGTCAAAGGCCTGGATGCCGGCCTTGGCGAGTTCACGCACGAACATCATCATGATCGTGTCGTCCTTGCGGTCCGGCAGCTCCATGATGAGCTTCATCATGCGCGCATCCGGCTGGACCTTGCCAGAGAACAGCAGCTCCTTCGTGACCTTGCCGATCATCGTGACCTTGCTGACCTGATGTTCCTTGAGGTAGTTCAGCACATCGTCGAGATGCGCAATGCTGATGAACTGGCAGTCCGCCGTGCATTCCTTGAGCTCTGCATCCGTCTCCGGCAGCAGGGCGACGGCATAGACCTCATAACCGAGGAGCTTTGCCGCTCTCGCACACTCGACTGGCAGTTTGCCGGCACCGGCCAGCAGTCCGATTCTTTCCATAACGATTCCCCCGATATTTCTCAAAGCTTCTGGCCGATTCCCGACCGTCTCAGTCGCGCTCTCTGCGCTCACGGCAGATGCCGCGCTCTGCATTGCGCAGGAAGCGCAGGAAGTGCTCGACCTCCTCGCAGGAATCGACTTCCTGCTCGATGACGGCAATCGCCTGCTGCAGGCTCAGGCCCGACCGATAGAGGAGCTTGTATGCTTTCTTGATATTGCGGCGCGCATCGAGCTTGATGCCGGCGCGCGAGATGCCGACGGCATTGAGGCCGACGACCTTGGCCGGCTGCCCGTCGACGATCGTGTACGGCACGACGTCCTGCGTGAGCTTCGACATGCCGCCGACCATCGCGTTGCGGCCGATCTTGACGAACTGGTGAACGCCAGCCATGCCGCCGATGACCGCGCGGTCCTCGACGATGGCGTGGCCTGCGAGGCTCGCGAGGTTCGACATGATGACGTGGTTGCCGACGACGCAGTTGTGCGCGACATGCGTCAACGCCATGAGCAGGCAGTCGTTGCCGACGCGCGTCTCCTCGCCCTCACCCGTCGCGCGATGGATCGTAGCGCCCTCGCGGATTGTCGTGCGGTCACCGATGATCGTGTAGCTCTTCTCGCCCTTGAACTTGAGGTCCTGCGGCTCTTCACCGATGGAAGCCCCCTGGAAGATGCGGCAGTCCTTGCCGATCTGGGTCCAGCCGTGGATGACGACATGCGGGCCGATCTTCGTGCCCTCGCCGATCTCGACGTTCTCGCCGATGACCGAGTACGGCCCGATCTCGACGTTCTCCGCAATCTTCGCACCAGGTGCGACGACAGCTGTTTCATGTATATTTGCAGTGACCTTGTTGTCCGTATTCATCTGCTCCAACTCCTTAACCTTCCTCCAAAGCCGGTCTTTCCGGCCAGTTTGCTCTGTCCTTTTTTATATACTCCTGAATACCCTCATCATTCTTGTATCTCATTTGACTGCAAATCTGGGCGTTTTACGAGTTGAACAAAGACTACATGCGATTAGGCAATTGATACAGGCTGAAATCAAAGATCTTCGCCCTTTTTCAATGCAAACTTGAAGTCTGCCGAAGCGGCGAGTTCGCCGTCGACATAGCCATCGCAGTGGAGCAGGCCGAAGTCACCGCGCGTGCGGACGAGCTGTGCCTTCGTGACGAGCTGGTCGCCCGGCACGACCTGACGCTTGAACTTGACGTGTTCCATGCCGCCGAACAGCGCGATCTTGCCGCGGTGCTCCTCCGGATACAGCATGGCGACGCCGCCGACCTGTGCCATTGCCTCGAGGATCAGCACGCCCGGCATGATTGGATGGCCCGGGAAGTGGCCCAGGAAGTGCGGCTCATTCATCGTGACGTTCTTGATGCCCGTGGCCGACTTGAACGGCTCGAGCTCGATGATGCGGTCGACGAGCAGCATCGGCGGACGATGCGGCAGGATTTTCTGGATGTCGTTGATATCTAATACCATGATTTCTCCCTCTTCCTCTTAAACGTTGTCAGGATAGTTTCTTACGAGTTCTCATTGATGCACAAAGGCAGCGGCAATCTGCTTTGCCAGTTGCGTGTTGAGCGCGTGGCCGGAGGCCACGGCGATCACGTGGCCGCGGATGATGCCGGCAAGGCGCAGGTCGCCGATGACGTCGAGGATCTTGTGGCGCACGAGCTCATCTTCGAAGTGGAGCGGGTTGAGCCAGCCCTCGTCGTTGTAGACGATGACGTTCTCAAGTGAGCCGCCGAGGCCGAGCCCCATCTCGCGCAGTGCCTGGATCTCCTTCTCGTACGCGATCGTGCGGGCCGGGGCGATCTCCTTGTGGTAGACCGCCTCATCGACGTGGAAGTCCTCGTACTGGACGCCGATGAGCTTGTGCGGATTCAGGGACGTGAAGCTCACGCGGAAGCCGTCGTACGGCAGGACCATGACGAAGCGGCCCGTCTTCTCATCATCGATGCGGTAGACCTTGTCGATGACGATCTCTCTGCGGTCCTTCGCCTGCTCCACGATGCCGGCCTTCGCCATGAGCTCGAAGAAAACGAGCGAGGCTCCGTCCGCCACCGGCGGCTCTTCCGAATCGAGCTCGACGTAGGCATTGTCGATGCGGTGCGCGTGGAACGCGCTCATCAGGTGCTCGATCGTGAACACCTTGTTGCCGTTCTCCTCCACCGTCGTCGCGCGCAATGTCGACGTGACATTCTGGGCCTTCGCGTGGATCTGCGGCTCACCAGAGAGATCCTTGCGCACGAAGACGATGCCCGTATCCTCTGGCGCTGGCTTCAGCGTCGCATGGACCTCACGGCCGGAATGCAGCCCGATGCCCGTATAAGAGACTTCTGTCTTCAATGTTCTCTGTTTCTGCAAAATCATACCCCCTGCCGTAATATGCCTTACTCTATTGTACAAAACAATTGTCTGCGATGCAAGTCAGCAGATCATTCCTCCCGCATGGACTTCCAGCGGTCATGCAGCCAGAACCATTCCTCGGGGTAACGGCGTACGTGAGCCTCGATGCACTTCGTCAGGACCTGCGTCGTCCTGCGGATGTCCTCGCGCTTGTCCTTTGTCTTCTCGACGAAGACAGGGTCCTGCACAATCAGCGTGTGGAAGCCGTGCGCATCGCGATGCATGAACGCAGGGAAGATCGGCACGCCCTGGAAGCGCGCCATCGAGGCAGCGCCCGGCACGCAGTTCGTCGGCTTGCCGAAGAAGTCGAGCACGATGCCGCTGCGGCGGTTCGTGTCCTGGTCCATGATGAGGCCGATGGCCCAGCCCTTCTGCAGCATGTCGAACATCTCGCGCACGCCGCTCTTGTAGGTGATGTGCATGCCGATGAGTGTGCGGTACTCGTTGATGAAGCGGTCGGCACCCGTCGACTTCTGCTTCATCGCGACGCCGACGAGCGGGATGCCGGCCTGTGCAAAGGCGCCGCCCATGAGTTCCCAGTTGCCGCTGTGCGCCGCCGCGATGATGCAGCCCTTGCCGAGTGCGAGGCCGCGCTCGAGTTTGTCGAGGCCCTCGATGCGCACGTAATCGCCGATGTGCTTGCGGATGACTGGGAAGCGCAGGACCTCCATGAGCATCGGGCCGAAGCGGACACTGCTGGCCTTCGCGAGGCGCTCGGCCTCCTTCTCGTCGACGCCGAGGCACATCATGATCTGGTCCTTCGCGAGCTTCTTGCGCCGCTTCGGCACGAGTGGCCAGGCGAGCGCTCCGAGGACCCGGCCGATGACCTCACAGGCGCCGCGCGGCAGCAGGCAACAGAGCTTGCTCAGCGCCTTCAACAGATAGTATGACAACATCCTCTTTCCCCTCTTTCAGCAAGAAAGCCTTCCCTGTTCCGGAAGGCTTTCATCGCGCCATGCGCGTTATTTCGACTCATACTTGGCCAGCTTCTTCTCGAGCTGGCGGAATTTCTTGTACATCTCCGGCAGGTGCTTCATCGAAGCCTGCATGCGCAGCCACTCCGCATGGCTCTGGACAGGGAAGCCCGCGCAGAAGACGCCTTCCGGCATGTCGCCGATGATGCCGGAGCGCGCAGCGTAGACAGAGTTGGCACCGATCTTGATATGGCCGACCGTTCCGACCTGGCCGCCGAACGTGACATTGTGGCCGACCGTCGTCGAGCCCGAGATGCCCGTCTGCGCGACGATCAGGCAGTTCGGCCCGATCTTGCAGTTGTGGCCGATGTGGACGAGGTTGTCGATCTTCGTGCCGTGGCCGATGACCGTCGAGCCCATGGCCGCGCGGTCGATGCCGTCGTGTGCGCCGATCTCGACATCGTCCTCGAGGACGACGTTGCCGACCTGCGGCACCTTCGTGTGCACGCCCTCGTGCGTCGTGAAGCCGAAGCCGTCCGAACCGATGACGGCCGAGCAGTGGATGACGCAACGCTTGCCGACGTGGCAGTGCTCGCGGACTGTCGCACTCGAGTAGATGACCGTATCGTCCTCGATCTCGGCGTACTGGCCGATGTACGTGTGCGGGTAGAGCGTCACGCGGTCACCGATGACGGCATGGTCGTCGACGACGGCGAACGGCATGATGACGACATCCTTGCCGAGCTTGACGTCCTTGCCGATGTGGGCCTGCTCACTGACGCCCTTGGGGAACTGGAGCTTCGGCGTGAATAGCTCTAAGAGGCGTGCAAACGCCGCGCGCGGCTCCTCGACGTAGAGCGCTGTCTTCGGGAAGTCCGCGACGCCCTCCGGCAGCATGACGGCTGCCGCGCGGCATGCCTTGGCCTCCTCGATGTGCGGGTCCACGGCAAAGGTCAGGTCGTGCTCACCGGCGCTCTCGATGTTGTCGAGACCGCTGATGACGATCGAGGTGTCACCCTCGACGCGGCCGCCCACGTATTCTGCGATTTCCTGCAAGGTCTTTTTCATGTCACATCACATCCTTACTGCAGCTTGGCAATGACGTCATCCGTCACATCGACGCAGCCCATCAGTGCTGTCGGCTGCTCTTTCTCGCTGTCCACGACGACATCGAGCTTCTTCTCCTTCGCGATGTCCTGCAGCGCAGCGCTGACCTTCTGCTGCAGCTGCATCTGGTACGACTGGTTGAGGCTGGCCATCTTGCGCTGTGCCTCGACCTGTGCCTTCTGCGCGTCCTCCTGGCTCATGTCCGGGTTGTCCTGCAGCGACTTCTGCGCCTCTTCGCGCGCCTCATTGATCTTCTGGTTGCCCTCATCGACGAGGGATTTGACCTGCGGAGCCTCCTGCATGACGCGGGAGCCTTCAATATAACCGATCTTGACCTGACCGCAACCGCTCATGAGCATCGTTGCCGCAAAAGCAGCTGCCAGGAGTCCAACGGATTTCTTACGTAATTTCATGTTGATGATTCGCTTCTTTCTATGATTGGGTTAGGGATAAGATGGTATCATGAGTTCTCGGACGAGCCGTCCGCCCCGTCATCACTGAGCGTGCTGACTTCGCTGACGAGCTCATCCGTGACATCCTCCGTATCGCTGCCGATAACCGGCATGAAGCGCTCCGGCTTCATGCTCGCGGGCAGGTTCACGGGGAGCTTGAACGCGAGATCCTCGGCAGGATTTGCCAGGATCATCGTGAAGTGATGCAGGATGGCAATCTTGGCCGCCCTACCCGAGATGTCATTGCGGATGTGCGTGTCGAGGGCCTGGATCTCCTCGGCCTTCTGCGCCATCATCTCCTTGATCTGGGTGCGCTGCTGGAGCTTCTGCGCTGCCGTCATCTGCATCTGCTGCTGCATGGCCGCCGTGTCGCGCTGCTGCGCTTCGGACTGCTTGAGCACCGCTGCGGATTTCTGCTGAGAGAGCGAGTTCTTGGCCTGCTCGCGCCAGGCGGCGAGCTTCGGTCCCATGACCGACTGCACATAATCATTGACCTCGCGCTCCCACTCCTTCGCGAGTTGCTGCTGGCGCATGCCGCGCTCCTCCTGCAGGAGGGCGCGCTGGTTCTCCCAGCCCGCCCGCTCTTCATCGAGGTCCTGCTGCTTCGTCCAAGGATGGTGCATGGCCTTCTGGTTGTCGATCTTGATGTTGAGGTTGAGGATCGCGTTCTGGTAATCCTCATCGACAGCCTTGCGACGGCTCTCGTACTCGGCCTCATGGGCCTCGCGATACGCCTTCTCGACCTTCTTGGCCTCGCGCTCGAGCTCTGTGCGGCCGCCGATGACGGTCTGCGCATTCTTCTGCCAGACCGAATCGTCGAACGGCTTCGACTCGACCGCAGGCGGCTCCACCTGCATCTCGGGCAGCTTCTCCGTATCCTTCAAGGAGAGTTCCAGGCTCTTGTACTCCTTCTGGAGGGTCTGGAGCTTCTCGTAGTCGGGATGCGCCTCCATGACCTTCTGCATGTCGACGAGACCGATGCTTGCGGCAGCTGTCTCTTTGACGGCTTCATGCCCCGGCATCAGGGCGCGGATGCCCCATGCCCCGAGAAAAACGAGGCCAATGGCGATGGCACTGCCGAGCAGGATCTCCTTGCGCTTCGTCTTCCAGAGACTTGGCTTCTTCGGGGTGCCCGAGGGCGTTGTCTTATCTGGATTGTCCACGGGCTCTCTCCCCCTTACAAGTAGTACCGAGCGTAAAACCCGCTCGGTACTCGACGCTCCATATGACCCTCAGAGGATTACTTGCTGAGCTTGTTGATGACATCCTGCGTGATGTCCTGACCGCCATAGACCACCGAGCTCTTCTCGAGGACGACGGAGAGGCCCTTAGCCTCTGCTACGCTCTTGACGGAATCCTCGATGCTCTTCTGGAACGGCTCCATGAGTTCCTGATTCTTCTGAGCGAGGCGCTGCTGCGTCTGCTGATAGTAGTCGTTCTTCTCCTGGTCGCTCATGTTAGCGGATTTCTCCTCGAACTCCTTCTGAGCGTCCTGGACTTCTTTCTGCATCTGGGACTGGATGTCCTGGAGCTGCGAGCTCTGCTGTGCGATCTGGCGGTAATCGACGACGCCGACATTCGAGCTTGCGGCACTCGCGATGCCCGAGCCGGACTGCGTGAGAGCGAGTGCGACAACGGAGCCGACAAAGACGAGTGCGATGAGGACACTGATGATCTTGACCTGTTTTTTCTGCAATGTAACCATTTTATCTTCTCCTTCTTACGATTCCAAAGAAACACGTTTATTATAGCAGACTTCGCAGGGGTCTACAAGGATTTCCCCTGCGGAGCATTCAGAAATTCCCGATGAGGCGGAGCCAGCCCTGTGTCTTGTCGAGGACGTACTCCACACCGAGGAAGTCGTGAATCTGATAGAGGAGCCCGGCCTCGCCGAGGTGGTCGGTGAAGCGGTACTCATAGCGGAGCTGCCAGCGCGGCACGAGCGCCTGCATGGCGCCGAGCACGAAGCGCTTCTCGCGCATGTCGTAGCGCAGCATCGGCGTTGTGCCCATGCCGATCCGGTGGCTGTAGCCCATCTCCCAGCCCCAGTCCACCTTCTGCGGCATGAAGTCGAGCTGCGTGAAGAGCTCATCGCGAGCGGTCACCATGCGCCCGGCGTGGAGGCGGAAGCGCAGGCTGTCCACCTCGCGCTCGTACTTGCTCTCCTTGCGCCCCATGTCGACCCAACCCGTCAGCCGCGCGCGATAGCGCGAGGAATCAGAGCGGCTCATGACTGCCATGCGCTCCTGCGGCGCAATCGTCACGACGGTCTTCATGCGCAAGGCCTGGAAGTCGCGCTGCACATCGAGGCGCTCGGCAAACAGCTGCTCGAAGTCATGCTGATGACGCGCGACAAAGGCGACGGGCACGCCGACGAGCATGTCGACCTGCTCCTGCATGAGCTCGCGGTGGTTGAGCAGCGTGAGGTTCGGGATCGTGTCTGACCGCATTGAGAGGTCCGCCGTGCGGACGACGGGCAGGCGCGGGTAGACCGTCAGGCGGACCTTCGCGCAGCTGCCCTCGGTGTCGATCTCGAAGTCGCCGCGGAACTCCGGCAGGTGGCTCGCGAGGTACGTTTCGAGGTGATGCTTGAGGACACCGTTCGTCCAGTCGGCCGCTGCGACTGGCAGGCCGTAGAGCGCGTCCGAGAAGACCGAGCCGACATCGGCGAGGTCCTGCCGGACGAGGCGCTCCACCTCAGGCGGCATGCCCTCGACACTCGTCTCGACCGAGATCGTGCGGATCTGGTCCGACCACGGCATCAGCTCGACTGTGACATCGGCCGTATCGCCGAGCCTCAGGCTGACGCCGCGCACCGTGTAGCCGACAAGCACCTTGTCGAAGACCTGGCGGATGACCTCACTCTGCGCGGCGGCATCTGCGTCGGACGAATCGGGGGACATGCCGAGCAATAGCTGCTCGGCGATGACCTGCACGCTCCGCTCCATGCGCTGCTGCACGAGAGGCGGCAGCCCCTCCGAGGCGGTGACGTGGGCCGCCACCGCCTCGACGCGCCCGGCTGCTTCAACCTGAGGCTGCGGCAGCGCGAATGCGCATAGGAGCGCGAACAGGCACGCGAGCAGCCCGTTCCGCTCTCTCCCCATCATGGACGTCATCGTCAAGAGGCATCCCTTCTCTCAAGCCACTTTCGCGTCTGCGCGTCCATCAGAACGTGCTGCCGACGTTGAAGTGGACGCGTCCGCCGTCCTCGCCCCAGCCGTAGTCGAAGCGCAGCGGTCCGATTGGCGTCGTCAGCGAGATGCCGACACCGACACTCGCGTGCAGGTCGTCCGGCGTCAGGCCGCTGTCCCAAGCGCCGCCCCAGTCCGTGAACAGAGCACCCTGCACCTTCTTGACGACTGGGAAGCGGTACTCGACCGTGCCGAGGAACTCGCGGTCGCCGCGGAACTGATCCTCGCGGTAGCCGCGCAGCGAGCCCTGGCCGCCGATGCGGTACTGGTTGAACTCCGAGATGTCGCCCGTGCCGACGCCATAACGGGCGCGCAGCGCGAAGACCTGGGAGCGGCCTGCACGGATGTAGCGCTGGCCGTCGACTGTGTACTTCTGGAAGTCGAAGTCGCCGCCGAAGCCCGCGAACTCGCCCGAGAGGCTCAGGCGGCTGCCGCTCATCGGGTTGTAGACGTTGTCGCGCGTATCCGTCACGTGCTCGAACGTTACGCTGCGCGTCGTGCCGAAGTTGTCCCTGCGCCAGCCCTCATACGCTGGGGTGCTGCGGTCGCCGAGGTTACCGTCATCGACGTGCTTTACATATGAGTCCTTGCGATTGCGCAGCGTCAGGTAGTTCGTCGAGTACTCGCTGACCGGACGGCCAAACGTCAGCTCGCCGCCGGAGTACTTGCGCATGTACGTCTCCTTGAGGTCGCCGCTCTCATCGTAATCATCGTACTCGTACGTGCGGTTGTAGATGCGGAACGTGCCGACCGTCTCCTTGCTGTCGAGCCACGGCCGGCGGTAGGAGAACGTGTAGCCGTGCGCATCCGTGTCATCGCCGCTCGTCTCGTACGAGAGGCTGATGGCATCGCCCGTGCCGCGGAAGTTCGTGTCGCCGATTGAGACCATGCCGACGACGCCGTCCTCGCTCGAGTAGCCAGCGCCGATGCCGAACGATCCCGTGCGCTTCTCCGTGACGTCGAGCTCCATGACGACGGCATTCGGGTCGACACCCGGGTTCATCTTGATGTTGACATCCTCGAAGAAGCCGAGGTTGTAGACGCGCTGCATGCTGCGGCGCGCGAGCTTCGAGTTGAACGGCTCACCCGGCTTCTGGCGCATCTCGCGCAGGATGACGCGCTCCTTCGTCTTCGTATTGCCCTTGACCTTGTAGCCCTCGAGGATGCCCTCGTTGACCTTGAGGGTCAGGATGCCATTCTTGTCGATGTTCATGTCCGTGATCTTTGCGAGGATGTAGCCGTCGCGGCGGTACTGTTCCTGGATGGCCATGACGTCCTTGTTGAGCTCGCGGCTGTTGAGGATCTCGCCCGTCTTCATGGTGATGAGCCCCTGGAGCGTCTCCGTGCTCTCGACCGTGTTGCCGCTGAGGCTAATGCCCTTGAGGACCGGGTTCTCCAGCACGTGGTACGTGACGACGACACCTTCCGGCACCTTCTCAAAGCTCGGATAGATATCGTAGAAGTAGCCCGTGTTGTAGATCTTGTCGCGGTCGGCCTCGAGGCCCTTGACCGTGAACATGTCGCCGGCCTTCATCGAGATGGCGGCCTTCGCCGTGCCCTCCGTCAGGGCGGAAGTGCCGTCGAACACGGTCTCGACGACAGTCTGACCTTCGTACTGCTTCATGCTGTCCGCGATAGCCGTCTCCTGCGGGCGCGTCTTGCCCCAGTTCAGCGTGCGCTCGTCCACTGTGCTCGTCGCAACGGCATCCGCCTGCGCCGAAGCAGAAGTTTCGGCTGCGGCCTTTGTCTCAGGCGCAGCAGCTGTCTCAGCTGCTTTCGCCGCTGCCGGTGCAACGGCGGCCGCATCCTGCGCAGCCGTCTCAGCCGTTGCCGCGGGCTCTGCGCTCGCAGCTGGGGCCTCGGCTGCCCAAGACGTACCCGGCATAGCCGTGCAGCCAAGGGCAATTGCCACAGCGTAAGCGAGGGATCTGTAGTTCTGTTTCTTCAAAGGTCAAACCTCCTATACAATACCTTCCTGATAGGGAGGGAGTAATCATCACCGCCGCAAGGTCTTGCCTGCGGTCTGCATCAATTTCTGCATCCCGTCATCCGGGACTTTCGGCGCGCTCTGCACTACCGCGTGCGGCTCTGCTGCCGCGGGGGCTGTCTCTTGGGGTGCAGCCTGCGGTGAAGCCGCTGCCGTCACCTTAGCGGGCGCCTCTGCCTCTGACATCTGCTGCGGCGGCGCAACTGCGGCGGGCTCCGCCTCTGGTGCGCTCGTGGCAGTCGTCACCTGCACCGCAGGAGCTTCCTGCGGCTCGGCGGCGTCCTCCACCGCATCCACGGCATCTACCTGTGCCCTCACAGGAGCCGGCGCTGCCGTGTAGACGGCCGTCCGGCTCTGCCAGAGCGCATAACCGCCGCCCGCGATGACGAGCGCCACAAGTGCTGGCATCAGGCGCATCGACCACCGCTTGACAAAGCGATGGCCCGGCGTGCCTTCCACCCGGGCCAGTTCTGCCTTGGCCAGCATGACTTTGAGCTCTCCGCGCACTCTGTGATTCTCCGCGAGCGAAGTCTCCGCCTCCCCGAGCCACTGCCTTGCCGCCCGGATGTGACGGCGCTGTTTCTGATTCCGGTCCTTCATGACACACCTCCTGCCCGATTCCACAGACTTATTCCTATAATCCGAGGTGTTCCCGTCATAATGACATGCCGTATCGCGCGATGAGAGCGGATGCCGTTCAAATGGCTTCTATTTTCCGCTATTTCCTTGCGCTTCCTACTCGATTTCTTTTCTTTCACCAGTAATGCATGAAGCGAGAGAGCATGCCGCGGACGCGGCGGATGCCGTTTTTCTGCAGGCGGTAGATGTGCGAGGCGCTGACGTGCAGGGCGTCGGCCATGCCCGCAGCGTCCTCGCTGCTCAGGTACATGCCCTCGAGCACGGCCCGCTCCTTGTCCGGCAGGCGCGCCATCGCCTGATGCAGGCGCTGCGAGAGCTCATGGCTCTCTGCCTGCTCCGGCACGGATGCCCCCGTGTCGACGAGATTCTCCTTGAGGTTTCCGCCCTCGAGATTCTCCTCCATGCAGGCGACATCGACCTGCCCCTCGCGCCGCAGGAAATCCATCATGCGGCCGCGGATGCGGTGCACGGCAAACAGGCTGAAGGCCACGCCGCGCGTATGGTCGTAGCGCTCCGCCGCCTCGATGAGGCCGACCGTGCCCTCTTGGATGAGGTCGAGGGCGCAGTCGAGCTGCGCAAAAGGTGCCGCTTGCTTGAAGACGAGCGGCTGATACGATTCGATGAGCCGCTGGCGCGCGCCTTCATCGCCGCGCTCCTTGAACGCGGCCCAAAGCGCCTGCTCCTCTTCAAGGTCCAGTGTCTTTACCTTGCGGAGCTCCTTCAGGTAATCTGCGAGCTGCATGCGGCTCACCTCCTCTCGAAACAAGATGATAAAACTCAGAAATGGATGCGGGCTTCGAGGCCCACGATGAACTTCTGCGATTCCTTCTCGAGCGACAGGCCAAAGCGGTCGTTCATGTCGTACTGCACGCCGAAGCGGTGCGTATCATCGCCGCCGATCTGCTGCGTGTATTTGAGCATGACCTTGTCGGTGATGTACTTGCCCATCTCGACGTGGTAGACATCGATGTCCTTGCTCGACTCCTCGTCGTGCGTATCAAAGGCAGAGCCGCTGCCGCGCGCGATCGTGAAGCGGTCGAGCCAGAGCATGTTGCGCATGACGTCCTCGACCTCGGACAGGAAGCTCATCTGCAGGCCGACGATCAGGAGGTCGCCGGCATCGAGGTTGGCCTGTCCGGCCTTGTAGGCATCGCGCAGGGTCAGCAGCTGGATGATCTCCGACTGGCTCATCTCCGGCGTCGACCGCAGCGTGAACGTCATGTTGTCGAGCGGCCCCGTGATGGAAAGGTAGACCTTGGCCTGCGTCAAGCGCGTGTCCGCCAGGAACGTGATGCTCGGCAAGAACGAATCGACCTGGTTGAAGTAGGCCGTTCCCTCGCGGACGTTGAACTCCGTCTTGAGGTAGTTGATCGTGCCGCCGCGCTTGACGGACACCGAGCCCGACGTCTTCGGATGGCGCGTCGTACCGCCGAAGTGGACGTTGCCCGTCAGGTACATATCGTAGAGGTACGAGCTGTAGGCGTGGACCTTGTCGCCGACATTGACGTCGGCGTCGAGGATGATGTCCGGCAGCTCGCCGTCGCTGTCGGGGATGGCCGGCACCGAGATCGTGCAGTTTGCGAGGTCGACCTGCCCTGATATCTTCGGCAGTTCCATGCCGTAGAACTTGTCTTTGTTGACGCGCAGCTGTCCGCTCAGAGGCCCCTTGAAGAAGCTGCTCTGCACGTCGAGCTTGTCCGCTGTCAACGAAAAATCGTACTCAGAGGGTGTCAGGCCGTTCATCTTGAGCGTACCCTGCCCCGTATACGTACCTTCGCCCATTTTACCAGAAAAATCGCGGACTGTCATCGTATCGCCATTAAAATCAATCTGGGCCGTCATCTCCGTGACTGGCACGGTGAGCGGCTTGAACTTGACGGCTCCGTCCGACAGGGAGATGCTGCCCGTGACGAGCGGGTGCGCGAGCGTGCCCGTAAACTCCAGCGTGCCCTTCGTCGGACCGAGCGCCCAGTCGATCTGGTCGGAGACGAACGGCAGGATGGAGAGGTCGGCCTGGTCGAGGCTGACATCGAGCTTGACACGCTCGTAGTCATTGAGCTCTTCTTCCTTATTGGCAAAGAGCGCTCTGAGCGGCACGATGCCCTTGGCCGAAGCCGTATAGTCCTTGCCGTTGATGGTCTTCGCCACGGAGAAATCCTTGACGTCGACGAGGCCGTTCTTGAGGTGGAACTCGCCGTTCATCGCATCGAACGTCGAGCCCTGGAAGCCGCCGTTGTTCGCAGCGATCGTGACATCGGCGAACGGATTGCCCGTCGTGCCGCTGAACGCCGCTTCGATGTCGGCCGTGCCGTGCACCTCGCGCGTGAGGCCGGCCGACTTCGTGAACATGCCGAGCGCGAGCTTCTGCGCCGAGAAATGCGCCTGGATTGGTCCGCCAATCGTCACATAGCCATCTGCCGTGAAGCTGCCGTCCGTGCCCTGCTGGCCCGCGAGCTTCTCGATGTAGACGACGTGGTCGAGCAGGTGCAGGTTGGCCTCGACATCGTGGACGTCGTACCCGGAGATCTTGCCGTCCGCCAGCTGGCCAGTGATCGTGAGCTCCGGGTTGTCGTACGTGCCGCCGACCTGGACGTCGCTGCTGACCTTGCCGGAGACGATCTCGTTCTTGAAATTGCAGATGGCCGCGATTGCATTGACATCGCCGTCCTGCACCTTGACGCTGCCGTCGGCATCGTGCGTATCGATATTGATGGAGAGCGACGCCTGATAGCTGCCGCCGCCCTGGCGGAAGCCGAACTGGCTCAGGCTGACGACGCGGTTCTCATAGTCGACCATGCCACGGACATCCGTGAGCTCCTGGTCGTTGAGCGTGATGGAAGGTGCCGTGAGGATGCCGTGGAAAGTCGGGTCCATGAGCGTGCCGCCGATCTGGCCGGCAAATGTGCCCTTGCCACTGACCGGATACGGGAACTTATTTGCAAAGCGCTCCATGTTGATCTCGTGGACGCTCGCGATCATGTCGAGGTTCCAGTTGCGGTCGACTGTGCCGTTGAGGTCCATGTCGACCATCGGCGAGAAGACGTGGAAGTCCTGCAGGCGCGTGAAGCCATCCTCCATGAAGTAGTCGCCGTCCATGCCGGAAAGCAGGATGCCGTTGTAGCTGCCGCGGTAGAAGTGGATGTAGCCGACGGCATTGGGATGGTCGAGCGTGCCCGTAATCTTGATGGTGTTGTCGACATTACCCGTGATGGGCTGGTCGGGGAAGGCGAGCGCCGCGATGTCCTCCATGCGGGCGCCGACCGTGTCGATGCGCATGTCGATGCGCCGCTCCCCCGTGAGGCCGACCGAGCCATCGACGTACCAGGTCTGCTTGCCGTCCTTGACGAGCGAGAACTCGTCGATCGTGACGCCGTCGAGGCCGCCGCCAGCGTTGAATTTCAGGCTGTCATACGGCTGCTTGAAGAGCGTGCCGTTCGTCGCGGTGAACTTGAAGTTCACCACAGGATCAGCGATATCGCCCTGTGCCGTGCCCTCAAAGTCGCCGAGCCCCGTGACATCGGCCTCGGGAATCAGCGTCTTCACGAGCGAGAGGTCGACATGGCCGCCGTAGAAGGCGAGGTCGATCTCGCGGCCGCCCTTGACCTTGCCCTCGATGCCAAGGCTCGAGCGATGCGGCAGGTTGAGGCTCGCGTAGTCGATCGTGACGTCCGTGCCCTGCGCGAAGAACGAGGCCGTGAGGCTCTCGATCGGCAGGCCCTTGTACGAACCAGCCTGCAGGGCGGCGCTGCCGTACGCCTGCAGATTGCTCGTATCTGTGCCCGTGCCGGAAAGGCCCATGTTGAAGGAGACACGGCCCGTGAGGTCCGCGAGCTCCGGGATGTACGAAGCCGCCTGCTGCGTGTCGATATCGCTGCCGACGAGATGAGCTGCATACGTCAGACTGCTCGGCGAGAACGTACCCTCGCCGCGCACTGTGCCGCCGAAAGCGCTGACCGAGACATCCTGCACAGAGACGCGCCCGCCTTCATAGCGGACGTGTGCGCTCGCATTCGTGAACGGGATGCCATTGGCCGCGCCGGAAGCGACGCGGACATCACCGTCGATGACGGGATCCTTCACAGGCCCCGTGACGGTCGCCTTGAAAGACGCCGCGCCCTCATAGGGGATATCACTGAGCACCTTGGCGGGGTCAAAGGAATCCGAGGAGACGCGAAGGTCGAGATACGGGGCATCCGTGTCGTAGCGGACCTTGCCGCTGACGTGCGCCTGCTGACCATTCGAGTCAGCATCGGCAGAGAGCAGTGCCTCCGCATCCGTGAAGGAGATGAAACCGTGGATGTCGTCGACTGGCGTCTCCTTGACCGTGACGGAGCCGCCCTCGTATTCTGCCTGCCCCGAGAAGGAGAGCTGGCTGCCCATGTACTGGCCCGCGACCTTTGCCTTCTTCACTGTGCCGCCGCGAATCTCGATGCCGTCAGGGATTGTCCCCTCCGGCAGCAGTGGCAGGACATCCATGACGTCGAGTCCTGCGACTTCCAGATTGAAAATCTGGCGCTCCTTGCGGTAGGTCCCCGAAAAAGCGACGGCCGAATCGAGACAGTTTGCCTTGGCCGAGAGCTTCAGCACGGGATAGTCCGAGAAATCAGCCGAGCCCTCGATGTCCTGCGCCGTGACCTCGCGGCCCTGCGCTGACACCGTGACCGTGCCGTTCTCCACCGTGACCGTGCCGAAGAACGAGCTAGAGCCCGAGCTCTGCGTCTTGATGTCCTCGACGTTCCAGCTGCCGTCCTCGCGTTGGATGAGGTTTGCCTTGACATTCGAGAGCGTGACTTCCTTGACGACGTAGGCCGGGTCGCGGTATGCAGAAAGCAGGCGGAGCTCCACCCGGGCCGTATCAGCCTGGGCGATGCATTCCGCCTGCTTATCATAGATGGCAAGATCATGAATCTCAAGGTCATGAAGCGAATTCACCTTGATGGCGCCGACGGAGACCGGCACACCGAGCGTCTCACTGGCTACAGTGGACGCCGTGCTCTCTACTTTGTCCATGAACGCGCTGGTCTGTATGTAGTACCAGATGCCGCCCAGTACCAGCAGCAGCACGCCAAAAAGCGCGCCGATGCCTATCCCGATGGTTTTCCGTTTCATGACGATCTCCCCAAAATTCACTCTTGCTGTATCGGATTATGAAATTTGCTGTATCTTGTGTCTTGTGTGTCTTGCAGGAAGTCTCAGTTTGCCATATCCGAGGCGACCGCCTCGCTCGTGACCGCAGCAGCCGAAGGATTCTCTGCCGCGGCTGCGCTTGCTGCATCAGCTGACTTCTGAGCAGTCTGAGCCGTCTCCTGCACTGTAGCGGCCTCAGCGGCTGCGTTGGCCTTCTCGAGCTTCTGCAGCTGCTCCATCTCGAAGATGGCATCGTCCTTGAGCTTGGCCGCATCGCGCGCCTTCGGTGCCGTATCGCCAGCCTGCTCGGCCTCCGTGTACTTGACGACATCGAGGTCGACAGGGATGCCCATCGCCTTGTCGAGCGAGGCCTTGCTCGTGTTGTAGTTGTAGAGGGCCGTGTAGTAGTTCGTGCGGGCTGTCGTGAGCTTCTCGTTGGCATCCATGACATCGAGGTTCGTGCCGACGCCGGCGCTGTAGCGGACCTGCGCAATCTTGTAGTCTTCCTCGGCGCGAGTCACGGCGACGGAAGTCGTCTGGATGTTCTTCTCGGCAGCCTGCAGGCCGAGGTAGGCCGTGCGCACGTCGAGGCGGATCTGGTCATCCGTCTGGGCAGCGGCTTCCTTCGCCTTGGCGAGCGCCATGTTGGCCGAGTTGACGCTGGCCTGCGTCTGGCCGTTATCGAAGACGTTCCACGAGGCATTGACACCAGCCGACCAGCTGTCGCTGTTCGTATGATCATGACGGAACGGTTTCTCACCGCCGATTGCCTTGTTGACGACAGCATTGACCGTCGGCTGGTAACCGGCCTTAGCTGTCTCGACGGCTGCCTCAGCCGCCTTGACGGCATAGCGCTTTGCCGCACCGTCCGCGCGGTTGTCGAGCGCGTAATTCGTGCAGTCATCCTGCGTCAGGTCGTACTTCGTGTACTTGAGCTGGTCGCGGATGTCGAGCACCGTGTCCGTCGGCAGGCCGATGACGTTGTTGAGCGTCGAGACCGCGATGTCGTAGTTGTTCTGTGCCGTCACGAGCGCCTGCTGTGCATTGGCGAGCTGGACCTGCGAGGCGAGCACGTCGGACTTCGCGACCGTGCCGACACGGTACTGCGCATTGACGTTGTCGAGGTGCTCCTGCAGCGTGTTGACCGACTCCTGCTCGACATCGATGAGATTGCGACACTGCAGGATGTTGTAATAGTCCGACGTCGCCTGCAGGCGGATGGCCTGCTTCGTCTCCTCGAGCGCAAGGTCCTGCGCATTGAGGCCATAGCGCGCCTGCTTGATCTGGCCCTTGACCGAGCCATTGTAGAGCGGCATCACGCCCTGTGCCGTATTCGTCCAAGAATAATCATAAGCCGGTCCCATGCCAAGCGCATGTGCGTTATGAGCCGAGTCCAGAGAATCACCGCCGATGCGGTTTGCACCAGAAGTCCACGTCACCGTCGGGCCCATCGTACGGCGCGCCTTAGACAGCGTCCACTTGGCCGTGTCGACATCCGTCAGCGCCTGGCGGATTGTGCGGTTGTTCTCGAGTGCCATCTGCACGCTGTCGTGCAGGTCGAGCTGAACGGTGTCAGCGGCAAAGGCCGTGCCTGAGACAGCGGCCGTCAGCAGCCCCGTGGCGATGAGGGCAGTCAGTTTCTTATAGAAGCGATTGTTCTTATTCAAGGTCAGTTCCTCCTCAGAGAAAATGTAACATGTCTTTCTTAAATCTTCATTCGAGCACCATTACAAAGAAGCGGTACCCAAAATCTGCATTGTATCAGAACGACTGGCGCAGGCCGACGTAGGCGGCGCGCTTGTCACTGTCGTTGACATCATCCCACTGGCCCATGAGCCAGGTGCCGGCGTCGTTGAGTTGGTACTGGGCGCCGAGCCTCAGAGCGGGGTCGTTCGGGTCCATGGCGTCAACCGAGAAGACGAAGCGCTTGCCGGCGTAGGCGTCGAGCCCCAGGCCGACATCGCCGTTGATGACACCGCCGCGCACGGCGTAGTGCTCCGTGCGGCGGCCGACTTCGAGGTTGCCGCGGTCGCCGTCCCCGATGTCATCGAGTCCGGCCCGCAGAAAATTTCCCGTCTCAGGCCCCAAGTCGACGTTGAAGTTTGCCTTCCAGTCGTCTTTCGCTCCGCTGTAGAGCAGGTCAGCAGATGGCTTGACCTTGATATCTTCGAGCTTGCCCATCATATTTCCTGCTTTTTCGGACATCTGGCGCGCATTGCGGATCGTCGTCTTGATGTCCTCCGCCGTCTGCGGGTCGCCGACGGCGCCATCCATGTTCTCGGCAATGTGCGCGATGCGGTCACTCGTGTCCTTGATGTTCGCGAGCGTCAGGCGCAGGTTCTCCGCCGTCTGCGGGTCCGCGCCAACCGTGGCGAGATTCGTCATCATTGCCTCGACCTGGTTCATCGTGCGGTTGAGGCCAGCAGATGCCGCGTTGAGATTCGAGAGCATGCCCGTGATGTTGCCCTGATTCTCGCGCATCGTCTGCTCCATCGCCGCGACGAGTCCGTCCATATGCGCCGTCATGTCGCGGATGTTGACGGCCATCTGCAGGAAGTTCTTCTGGAAGTCCGGATTGCCCATGACCTGATTCATCGAGTCGAGCAATGCCTGGACCTGATCCATCACATTGCCGGCCTTCGCCATCAGCGAATCCATGCCCTCTTCTTCCTGGCCAATGAGATAGTCGCCATCGCCGAGGTAAATCCCCTGATCCTTGCCCGGCAGGATGTTGATGAATTTCTCACCCATGACGCCGGCCGAGGCGACGGTCACGGAAGAGCCCTTCGGGATCTTGGCCTTGCCGTCGATGTCTAAGGCGACGGTCACGCCGCCGCCATCATTGCGGACGCTCTTGACCTTGCCGACGGGAACGCCTGAAAGGCGCACGACCGACTCCGGCTCGACGCCGATGACCTGTTTGAATCCCGCGTAAAGTGTATATCCCTTATGCCCCGACAGAGAGACGCCGGAGAGCAGCATGGCGACTGCCACGAAGAGCACGACACCGACGACGGTGAACGCCCCTACTTTTGCCTCTGTTGTCATCGCTCATCCTCCTTTTCGGACTTGACGGTGCGCAGCGTGCGGAAGAAGGCCTGCACGCGCGCATCCTGTATCTTCTTGAAGCGCTCGACCGTATCGACCGCAATGAGTTCTCCATCGTAGATCATAGCAATGCGGTCCGAGATGCGGCAAGCGCTGGCCATATCGTGTGTGACGACGATACTCGTCACCGAGAGAGCCTTCTGCGTGTTGACGATGAGCTCGTCGATTTTCTCGGTCATCAAGGGGTCGAGGCCCGAACTCGGCTCATCGTAACAGATGATAGACGGCTCGACGGCGATAGCCCTCGCGAGGCTCACACGCTTCTTCATGCCGCCCGAGAGCTCATTCGGCATCATGTCCTCGACGCCGTCGAGCCCGACGAGGTGCAGCTTGTCGCGGACGATTTCCTTGATGTCCGCGTCGCTGAGCTTCGTATGCTCGCGCAGGCCGAAGGCGACGTTCTCGCCGACGGTCATCGAGTCAAACAGCGCCGAGTACTGGAAGACCATGCCCATCTTGAGGCGGACCTTGTTGAGCTCCGCCTCGCTCATCGGCACGATGTCCTGCCCGTCGATGAGGATCTGGCCGCTCGTCGGCTTGATGAGGCCGATGAGCAGGCGCAGGAACGTGCTCTTGCCAGAGCCCGAGCCGCCGATGATGGCGAGCGTCTCCCCATCGCATATCGTCAGACTGATGTGCTTGAGCGCATCCTTGTCGTCAAAGCGCATGCAGACGTCTTTGAATTCAATCATTGTCCATCCCCCTCATCAGTACAGCAGGAACGTCAGCACGGCGTTCAGCAGGAAGATGACGATAATCGAGGCGACGACCGTCTTCGTCGTCGCCCGGCCGACGCCCTCCGCCCCGTCCGGGCAGTGCAGGCCGTAGTAGCAGCCGAGTACTGCGATGACATTGCCGAAGAAGATGGCCTTGATGACGCCGCCCGTCATGTCGAACAGATCCGCAAAGATGTGGATGGAGTTCATGTAGCTGTACGTCGTCAGCCCCTTGTAGAAGACGGCGATGAGCCAGCCGCCGATGACGCCGATGACGTCGCCGAAGACCGTGAGAATCGGCACGACGATCATGCAGGCGAGCATGCGCGGCACGAGCAGGTAGTCGACAGGGCTCACGGCCATGACGCGTAGCGCGTCGATCTGTTCCGTGACCTTCATCGTCGCGATCTCCGCCGTGATGGCCGAGCCGACGCGGCCGGCACAGACGACAGCGACGAGCACCGGGCCGAGCTCACGGCCAATCGCAATCGTGACGATGCCGCCAAGCGTGCCCTGTGCGCCGAAGCGGATGAGCACATCGGCCGTCTGCAGCGAGATGACGACGCCCGTAAACAGCAGCGTCAAGCTGACGATCATCAGGGAATCGACGCCGAGATGCGACATCTGCGCGAGGATATGGCGCAGGCGCGGCTTGTGGCGCAGTGCGCGCAGCGTCTCGCCGTAGAGCAGCACGATCGTGCCAAGCTCTTCGAAGCGTCGCAGCACGAATGCGCCGATGGCGCTGAGTATCCGAAGCAGCATCCAGCTCCCCCTTCCTTTCTGTCTTTCTATTTCCTTAATTTTCTAGTGAAGCGCTTATGTATAAAGCTCCATAGTTACGATTGTAGCAAGCAATTCCGAAATAGTAAAGAAAAGTTTACTATCTTGAACACAAAAATTTGATTCTTTTCTGCCCCCAAATCCCTTATAATAAGAAAAAACAGGTATCTTGGAGGAAATTATGCCAAAAAAAGTATATGCCGTGCGCGTCGGGCGCAGCTGCGGGCTCTTCACGAGCTGGGCAGACTGCGAGAAGCAGGTCGCGGGCTTCCCGGGCGCCCGCTACAAGAGCTTCGCGACGGCGCAGGAGGCGCTCGCCTGGCTCGCGGGCGGCGATGCGCCGCACGCGGAGCGCCGTCCCGCGCGGCCGGCCGCAAGGGCTTCGCGCCCGCAGGCGGCGGTCATCCTGCCGCTGCGCCCCGATGAAGAGCAGGACTTCGTCATCTACACCGACGGCTCCTGCCTGAGCAACCCCGATGGCCCCGGCGGCTGGGCCGCCGTCATCCGCGAGGTCGCGACCGGCGTGGTCACAGAGCTCCACGAGGGCAGCCCCTCGACGACGAACAACCGCATGGAGCTCTCCGCTGCCATCGCGGCGCTCGGCTTCCCGAAGCATCCGGCAAAAGTCGCGCTCTACACCGACAGCCAGTACCTCAAGAACGGCATCACGAAGTGGATGAGCGGCTGGAAGCGTCGCGGCTGGAAGAAGGCCGACGGCCAGCCTGTGCTCAACCAGGACCTCTGGCAGGAGCTCGACGCACTCTACAGCCGCCACGACGTGACCTTCCACTGGGTCAAGGGCCACGTCGGCGTCGAACTCAACGAGCGCTGCGACCGGCTCGCCAAGTCCGAAGCCATGAAATACCGCTAAAAAAAATGCTGCATGCAATCGCATGCAGCATTTCTTGTTTTTATTCCGGCTTCTTGATGACTTCGACCCCGCCCATGTACGGTACGAGGACCTTCGGGATGCGGACCGAGCCGTCTTCCTGCTGGTAGTTCTCGAGGATCGCGGCGACCGTGCGGCCGACAGCGAGGCCCGAGCCGTTGAGCGTGTGGACGAATTCCGGCTTGCTCTTGGCATCGCGGCGGAACTTGATGTTGGCGCGGCGCGCCTGATAGTCCGTGCAGTTCGAGCACGAGGAGATCTCGCGGTACTTGTTCTGCGCGGGGAACCAGACCTCGAGGTCGTACGTCGTCGCCGACGTGAAGCTCATGTCGCCCGTGCAGAGCTTGACGACGTGGTACGGCAGCTCGAGGAGGCGCAGGACATCTTCAGCCGCGTCGACCATCGTGTCGAGCTCGTGCCAGCTCGTCTCCGGCTTGACGAATTTGATGAGCTCGACCTTGTTGAACTGGTGCTGGCGAATGAGGCCGCGGGTGTCGCGGCCAGCGCTGCCGGCCTCGGCGCGGAAGCACGCCGTGTAGCAGCTGTAGTACTCCGGCAGCTTGTTGCCGTCGAGAATCTCATCGCGGTGGTAGTTCGTCGTCGGCACCTCAGCCGTCGGCACGAGGTAGTAGTCGAGGCCCTCGAGCTTAAACATGTCGTCGGCGAACTTCGGCAGCTGGCCCGTGCCCGTCATGCTCTCCTTGTTGGCGATGTACGGTGCGAGCATCTCCGTGTAGCCGTGCTTGTTGGCGTGCAGGTCCATCATGAAGTTGATGCAGGCGCGCTCGAGGCGGGCGCCGAGGCCTTTGTAGAACGTGAAGCGCGCGCCCGTGACCTTGGCAGCGCGGTCAGCGTCGAGGATGTCGAGCTCCGTGCCGAGGTCCCAATGCGCCTTCGGCTCGAAGTCGAACTTCGTCGGCTCACCCCACTTGCGGACCTCCGGGTTCTCCGTGTCGTCCTTGCCAATCGGCACGTCCTCACGCGGCATGTTTGGGATGTGGAGCATGATGTCGCGGAGCTGGGCCTCGACATCCTTGAGCTCCTTGTCGAGCTCCGAGATCTTAGCACCGACGGCGCGCATCTCGAGGATCTTCGCCTCGGCATCTTCCTTGTTCTTCTTCATGACACTGATCTCCTTCGAGACCGTGTTGCGCTGGCTCTTGAGCGCCTCCGACTCCTGCAGGAGCTCGCGGCGCTTCTTATCGAGACCTTCAAAATCATCGAGGTTCAGCGGGTTGCAGCGATTCTTGAGCATCTGACGGACCTCGTCGAGATGTTCGCGCACAAATTTGATATCCAACAATGTTCTCACACTCCATTATGATTCCAGCGGCCAGCACGATTGTCCAGCGCAGCTTTTCATGACTTATCTAAAATATCATTATATCAGCTTTCCGAAAGCGTGACAAATATCCGCCATCAAAAAATGCCCCAGCCGAGCTGGAGCATTGTCACTGTCATTCTCAACGGCAGGCTGTCTTGTGCGGCAGGTGCGAGATGACCTTGGCACCGGCCTGGCGCACGGCCTCCTCGGCGAGCACTTCCGTCGCATCGATAAAGTTGCCTTCGAGGTGGTACATCTCGACGGCCACCGGCACTTCCGTGCAGCCGAGCACGAAGGCCTCGCAGCCCTCGGCTGCCATCTGCGCAAGCGCCTCGCGCACGGCCGTCGTGTCATAGCCCATATTGCCCGCCTTGACGCCGTCATAGATCATGCCGTGGATGGATTCCTCTGCCTTCCCCTGCGGCTGGACGACCTCGACGCCGGCGCGCTCGAGCGCGCGCTGGTAGATGCCCGACTTGCAGGTGCCCGCCGAAGCGAGCAGGCCAACGCGCTTGTAGCCCTCTCGCGCGCAGAAGGCCGCCGTCTCCTCAATCATGTTGATGACCGGGATGCGGAGGTTCGGCATCATGAGCGGCAGGAAGTAATGCGCCGTATTGCAGCCCATGATCAGGAAGTCCGCGCCGGCATCCGTCAGGCGGTCCGCCGACTTCATGAGCTCCGGCAGCGGGCTCTCGCCCTTGCCGAGGATGGCCGCCGTGCGGTCGGGGATGTCCGTGTTGTTGTCGACGAGGATGGGGATGTGGTCCTGATCCTCGCGCGCATCCGTCGCGAGGATGACCTTCTTCATGAGGTCCACCGTTGCCATCGGGCCCATACCGCCAATAATACCAATCGTCTTCATCTTGCTCATCGTGACCACTCCTCTATGCTGCAGCGCCTCAGCGCTCAATTCCTGAACTTTCTTCTTGTTAACAGCATAGCATTGTGATAGCCTATAAACAAATACATATAAATATATAGTATCCATCCAAATAATCTATGGCATAAAAGGAGAAATATTCACATGCAGGGAATGGATTACGTCTACGCCGTCTGGCAGGAGAAGAGCTTCTCCGCCGCCGCCCGCAAGCTCTTCGTCTCGCAGCCCGCGCTCTCGGCTTCCGTACGCAAGGTCGAGCGTGAGCTCGGCCTGCCGATTTTCGACCGCAGCACCACGCCGCTGCAGCTGACCGACGCCGGCCGTGCCTACATCGAGGCCGCCGAGCGCATCTTCCGCATCAAGCGCGACCTCAAGAGCTACTGCGACGACCTCGCGGGGCTCGAGAGCGGCACGCTGCGGCTCGGCGGCACGAATTTCTTCGCCTCGTGCTTCCTGCCGCCGATGATCGAGGCATTCAGCCGCCGTCATCCGCACATCGCGCTCTCCGTCACCGAGTCGGACTCCGCCGACCTCTTCGACAAGCTCACGACCGAAGAGCTCGACATCATCGTCGACAGCGGCGTCTGCGACGATTCGCTCTACGAGACGGTCCCCTTCTATCAGGACCACATCCTGCTGTCCGTGCCAGCGGCCTTTCCCATCAACGAGCGCTTCCCCGACTACCGGCTGACGCGGCAGGACATCCTCATGGGCCGCCACCTCGAAACCTCCGTGCCAGCCGTGCCGCTCGCCGCCTTCGCGGATACCGACTTCCTGCTGCTCGGCAAGGGCAACGACATGTACCGCCGCTCGCGCAAGCTGTTCCAGAACAACGAGGTCACGCCGCATGTGCGCCTCTACCTCAACCAACTCATGACGGCCTACCACATGGCGCGCCAGGGGCTCGGCGCGACCTTCCTGACGGACACCCTCGTGCGCCTCTCCGCGCCCAACGAAGCGCTCCTCTACTACAAGCTCGACGACCCCAACGCCCAGCGCCAGATCTTCCTCGCCGTCCAGCGCAAGGGCTACCGCACGAAGGCCATGCAAGGCTTCATCGCGAGCAGCCTGGCGCTCTATCAGGATGAATAGCATCACAAAAAGGCGACTGCCCATCGGCAGCCGCCCTTGTCATTTTTGTTGTCTGTTGTCATCGTCTGCTGTTATGCCGTCGGCATATCAGAGCAGATGCGCGCGCAGCTCCTCGCCGCTCTGGGCGCAGAGGTAGGCCGGCGCGATGTCGAGCACCGTGCGGCAGCCCGTCTGACCCTCTTTAGCGAGGCGGTAGGCTGCGCGGGCATAGGCAACGAGCACGCTCGTCGTGAACTCCGGATTCGAGTCGAGCTTCAGCGAGAACTCGATGATGTGCTTGTGCTCCTTCTCGTGGCCCGTAGCGCCCGAGCGGATGACGAAGCCGCCGTGTGCGAGACCGCTGTGGTCGCGCTGGAGCTCTTCCTCGCTGATGAAGTGTACCGTCGTGTCGTACTCATCGAAGTAGTTCGGCATCGTCTTGATGGCGTTCTCGACATAGGCGGCATCTGCGCCGTCCTCGAGCACGACGAAGCATTCGCGCGTGTGCTTCTCGCGCGTCGTGAGCTCCGGGTTCGAGCCCGAGCGGACCGCCTCGAGAGCGCTCTCAACAGGCACCGTGTACTGCTTCGCATCCTTGACGCCCTTGATGCGGCGAATCGCGTCGCTGTGGCCCTGGCTGACGCCCTTGCCCCAGAACGTGTAGTCCTTGCCGTCCGGCAGGATCGCGTTGCTGTAGACGCGCGCAAGCGAGAACAGGCCCGGGTCCCAGCCGACCGAGATGATGCCGAGATGGCCGCTCTCCTTCGCCGCCTTGTCGACGTCGGCGAAGTGCTCCGGGATGCGCGCATGTGTGTCGAAGCTGTCGATGACGTTGAAATACTTCACGTATTCCGGCGTCTGCTTCGGCAGGTCTGTAGCGCTGCCGCCGCAGAGGATCATGACGTCAATCTTGTCCTGCCAGTCGGCTACGTCCTTGACGCTGACGACCGGGACGCCCTGCGACCAGATCTTAACGGAGGCGGGGTCGCGGCGCGTGAAGACCGCGACGAGCTCCATGTCCGGATTCGCCTCGACCGCGCACTCAACGCCGCGGCCCAGGTTGCCATAACCGAGAATACCAATGCGAATGCTCATACAAACACCTTCCTATTCCGATTCCATGAAATATGAACGATGAAATCCCCAAAACGATTCCATTTCTAATTTAATATCTTACAGGAAAAGATACAGATAAGTTATGATAAATATCACACATCAAGTGCAAATATCACACTTATTACCTGCATCTGCTATCCGCTCAGAGATCATCGACAAGCGCCGTGCTCTTGGCATAGGCCGTGCTGCGGCCCTCGATGAAGTCCGTCTTGATGAAGTTCGGATTGGCGTACTGGCTGACCCAGCGCATCGAGGACGGCTCTTCCTCAAATCCCTCGTAGAGCGTGCCGAGGCCGATGCTCTCGGCGCGCGCATTGCCGAGGTAGTGCACATAGTCCTCGATCATCTTCTCGTTGAGGCCCTCGACCTCGTTGCCGATTGCGTACTTGCCCCAGGCGATCTCCTGGCGCACGCCCTCGCGGATCATCTCGCGCATCATCTCCTCGCGCTCCGGCGTGAAGAGGTCGGGCTCCTCCGCGCGCAGGTCGCGCAGGATGTTGCGGAACAGCCAGAGGTGCGTGTTCTCGTCGCGGTTGATGTAGCGGATCTCCTGCACCGAGCCCGGCATGCGGCCGATGCGGCCGAGGTTGTAGAAGAACATGAATCCCGAGTAGAAGTAGATGCCCTCGAGGATGTAGTTGGCGACGAGCACGCGCAGAAAGTTCTCGCGCGACTGCTCCTGCTGGAACTCGTTGTAGAGGTCGCCGATGAAGGTGTTGCGCGCGAGCAGGTGCTCATCATCCTTCCACTGGAAGATGATCTCCTGGCGCTCGTCGGGGCTTGCGATCGTGTCGAGCATGTAGCTGTAGCTCTGCGAGTGCACGCATTCCTGGAACGACTGGATCGTCAGGCAGAGGTCGACCTCGTTGGCCGTGATGTAGGCCGAGACGTTCGGCAGGTTCGCGCTCTGCACCGAGTCGAGGAAGACGAGAAACGAGAGGATCTTGTCGTAGGCACGGCGCTCTGCCGCTGGCAGCTGCCGGTAGTCCTTGACGTCCTGCCCGAGGTTGATCTCCTCCGGTATCCAGAAATTGTTCATCGCCTGGCGGTACCAGTCCGCGGTCCACGTGTACTTGAGGTTGTTGAAGTCGTTCATGTTCGTCGTGTTGCCGCCGATGAGTCGGCGCTGCGTGACGTCGATATCGCCCTCGGGATTGAAGAGCGGGCGCTTCTTGAGTGATGCCATTTGCCTTTCCTTTCTTTCTTTCTGTCTGCTTTCCTGCTATCCTGAAAAACGCAAGAACTCACGAGGAGCAGCTCTCGCACTCCTCCACCTCGAGCGACTTGCTGCGCACGTAGTAGATGGTCTTGACGCCCTCCTCGTAGGCCCGGATGTAGAGTGCGAGCACCTGCCGGAAGGTGAAGTCGTTCGTGATGTAGAGGTTGACGCTCTGCGCCTGGTCGATGTGGCGCTGGCGCACGCCGGCCGCGCGCACCGACCAGTGCTGGTCGACCGTGTGTGCGCTCTTGTAGTACCAGTACGTCTTCATGCTGAGGTCCGGCGCGATGCGCGGCAAGATGGCGCCCTTCTTCTCCTCGAGGAAGAAGCGCTTCATGATGGGGTCGACGCCGGCCGTCGTGCCGACGAGGATGGACGTCGAGCTCGTCGGCGCCACGGCGAGCAGGTAGGCGTTGCGCATGCCCTGCGCGCGGACCTTTGCCGCGAGCTGCTGCCAGGCCTCCGACATGTAGCCGCGTTTCGCAAAGTACGCGCCCGTCTGCCAGTCGCTGCCCGCAAAGCAGCCGTACGCCCCCTTCTCCGCCGCGAGGTCGCTGCTCGCCTCGATGGCCGCGTAGTTGATGCGCGCAAAGACATCGTCGACGAAGGCGAGGTGCTCCTCGCTCTCCCAGCGGATGGCGTTCTTCGCGAGCATGTGATGGTAGCCCGAGACGCCGAGGCCGATGCTGCGGTACTTCGCATTCGTCAATTTCGCGTAGGCGAGTGGCGCCTCATTGAGGTCGATGACGTTGTCGAGCGCGCGCACCGCCGTGTGCACGACGGAGCGCAGCTCCTCATGCGACGTGACGTCGATGCGGCCGAGGTTGAGGCTCGCGAGGTTGCAGACGACGAAGTCGCCCGGGCGCGTCGTGACCCGCACGACTGTGTCGCCGTCCTTCGTTCGGATCTCCGTAGAGACCGCCTCGACGGGCGACATGTTCTGCGCGATCTCCGTGCAGAGGTTCGAACAGTAGATCATGCCGGCCTGCGGATTCGGGTTGAGCCGGTTGACCGTGTCGCGGTAGAAGGCGAACGGCGTGCCCGTCTCGACGACCGACTTGAGGATGAGCCGCACGATCTCCTTGACGGAGATCACGCGCTTGTCGATGCGCGGCTCCGCGACGCAGGCGCGGTAGCGCTTCTCCCACTCCTCGCCCCAGAAGTCCTCGAGCGCGTAGCCCATGACCATCTCGATCTCGTGCGGGTCCATGAGGAACCACGGCGCGTCAAGGTCCTCCTTCGCGAGCTTCCAAAAGAGGTCCGGATAGCAGACGGCGGGGAAGATGTCGTGCGCCTTCATGCGGTCATCGCCGTTGTTCGTGCGCAGCTGCAGGAACTCCGGCAGGTCCTTGTGCCAAGCATCAAGGTAGACGGCGCAGGCCCCCTGGCGCACGCCGAGCTGGTCGACGGCCACGGCCGTGTCGTTGACGAGGCGGATCCAGCGGATGACGCCGCCCGCCGCGCCCTCGAAGCCGCGGATGGCCGCGCCCGTCGCGCGGACCTTGCCGAAGTAGAGTCCCATGCCGCCGCCCCACTTGCTGACTTTTGCAAACGAGTCGAGGCTGCGGTAGATGCCCTCCAGCGAGTCCGGCACCGTGTCGATGAAGCAGCTCGAGAGCTGGTGATAGGGCTTCCTGGCATTGGCGAGCGTCGGCGTCGCCATCGTGACCTGCTGCAGGCTCAGCATGTCGTAGAAGCGGCGGACCCAGTCCATGCGCACAGCAGGCAACTCGAGCATCGCGAGGTGCAGGGCGATGCCGAGGTACATCTCCTGCGGCGACTCGAGCGCCACGCCGTGATGCGTGTGGATGACGTAGCGCGAGAGCAGGAGGTCGAGGCCCGCATACGTGTAGAGGTGATTGCGCTCCTCTGCCATGAAGTGGGCAGCAGCCGAAAGCTCCCGCTCCGTGTAGTGTTCGAGGATGTAGCTGCCGTAGAGCCCCTTGGCCGTCAGATAGCGCAGCTTGGCCACGAAGTTCGTGATGCCGCGCTTCGCTTCATCCTCTGACAGCTGGCGCGCAAAACCGAGATAGCGCAGCCGCGCCGCGATCTTGTCCCAGTGCGGCGCCTCGGCCGAGGCGAGCTCCACCGCCGCGCGCACGAGCGCCTGCAGCTTCTCCGCCGCCTGCAGGGACGGCTTGACGAACACCTCATATTTCTCCACGAGTGCCGAAAAGTCCCCCGCATGCTCACCGAAGTCGCGTTCTACGCTGGACAGGCAGGCGGCGAGCCCCGGCACCGGGCATGCCTGCAGCAGCTGCTGCAGGGCCGGCGATTTGACAGTACAATCCATTCTCTTGCTCCTAAACACTAGATACGGTAGATGATTTCAAAAGAAATTCTCTACAACCACTACATATTGATTACTGCACCAGTATAGCAAATCGGGAGAAGGGCTGTCAATGAACCGCCGGCTGTTCAACGCCTCGTTCAAAAAAGCTTGCATTTCCATTAGTTTTCATTATAATGAAGATAAGGGATTCATATGAAGCAAAGGAAGGATAGCAAGATATGATCACGAAAGAACTCATTGCACGCATCAACGAACTTTCCCGCAAGAAACGCAGCAGCGGTCTCAGCGAGGATGAGCGCATTGAGCAGCAGAACCTCCGCGAACAATATCTCGCTGGCATCCGCGAGCAGGTACGCAACATGCTGGACCAGGTCGAGATCATCGACACACCGCTCGGTGAGCAGAGTGTCACGCATGTCAAAGAGGTTGCCTTCTCACTGCGCCCCAGTCACAAATTGCACTAATCATTCATCCAGGAATCGTTCTATTGAATCATGACAGGAATCAATGGCATCATAAAAGCCCCGGCATCTGCCGGGGCTTTTGCTGTCTCACGATTGTTTTGTCCGTTCCTCGAAGTAAGCGTAGGTGCGCTTGAGGCCCTCGTGCAGCGAGACGGCCGGAGCCCAGCCGAGCGCGCGGCGCGCGCGGCCATTGGCGAGCATGGACTTGTAGATGTCGCCGGGGCGCGCTTCAAGGTAACGCGGTTCGATTGCCTTGTGGGCAACATCGACGAGGATGGCGACGAGTTCCTTGAGGCTCGTCTCCGTCTGCGTCGAGAGGTTGTAGGCATGGTTGACATGCTCGGTGCAGAGCGCGGCGTAGATGCCCGCGGCGATGTCGCCGGCGTAGATGAAGTCTCGCGTCTGCTCGCCGTCGCCGTAGATTGCAAGCTCCTTGCCCTCGGCGAGGCGCTGCGCGAAAATGCTGATGACGCCGCCCTCGCCGCCATTGCCCTGGCGCTCGCCGTAGACATTGGCGAAGCGCAGGATGACGAAGTCGAGGCCAAACGACTGCTGGTAGAGGCGCAGGTAATGCTCGACCGTGACCTTTGAGAGCCCATAAAACGACATCGGGTGCAAGGGTTCCGACTCGACGATCGGCAGGCTCTCCTCCGCGACGTCGCCGTAACTCGCCGCCGTCGAGGCGAAGATGACGCGCTGTACCTTCGTGCGGCGCGCCTGCTCGAGCACGTGGATGGAGCCGATGACGTTCTCCTCACCGTCGAGCGCCGGCGACTCCATCGAGATGTGCACCGTCGTCTGCCCCGCGAGGTGCACGACCGCATCGAAATGGCCCTGCGTAAAGACCACGTCGAGTGAGGAATCATTGACATCCATCTCGATGCACTTGACGCCCTGCGGCAGATTGTCATGCGACCCCGTGCTGAAGTTGTCGAGCACCGTCACTTGCTCGCCCTCGGCCAGCAGTTTTCTCACAAGATGGGAGCCGATGAAGCCGGCGCCACCCGTCACTAAGATATTCAATGCAAACGTCCTCTTTCCGTATGATATTCTGTACTTCTATTGGTTGGGTCAATCGCGGTGGAAGCGGTAGCCAGCGCCGCGCACCGTCTCGACGTAGGCGGGATGCGCAGGATCTGTCTCGATCTTCTCGCGGATGCGGTTGATGTGCACCGCGACCGTCGCGTTGTCACCCATCGCATCGAGGCCCCAGATGCGCTCGAACAGCGTCTCGCGGCTGAAGACGAGTCCTCGGTTCTCCATGAGGAAGCGCAGAAGCTCGAACTCGCGGTTCGTCAGGTGAATCTCCTCGCCGTCCTTGAAGACGCGATGCGACTTGGCCTCGAGTGCCAGCTTGCCGCACGAGAGACGCGCGACGCACTGCTGCTCCTTCTTGGTCAGCTGCTCGTAGCGCGCAAGGTGCGCCTTGACGCGGGCCACGAGCTCGCTCGGGCTGAACGGCTTCGTCATGTAGTCGTCTGCGCCGAGCCCAAAGCCGCGTATCTTGTCGATGTCCGTCTGTCGGGCCGAGACGATGATGACGGGGATGTCGAGCTCCTCGCGCAGGCGGCGGCAGACGTTGAAGCCGTCGATGCCGGGCAGCATGAGGTCGAGGATGACGAGGTCAAAGCCTCCCGCCAGAGCCGCCTCCGCGCCCTTGCGGCCGTCGCCCTCGATCGCGACCTCGAAGTCCGATGCCTCGAGATAATCGCGCTCGAGCTCCGCGATTTCGCGGTCATCCTCGACAATCAGTATCTTCTTCATACGGACTCCACCCTTCCCGTCTTCATGCTTTCATCAAACGATTGCTTCGTCGGCAGCCAGATGCAGATGCATAGCCCTTTCGGAACGGCCGGTTGGGCCCAGATGCGGCCCTTCATGGCCTCGATGATGCGCGCCGTCACCGCGAGGCCGAGTCCGCTGCCCTTCGCCACGTCCGCGCGCGCCTTGTCCGTGCGGTAAAACGACTCAAAAATGCGGCCGAGGTCCTCCTGAGCCACACCGCGCCCGCGGTCCTCACACTCGATGAGGTATCCGCCGTCCTTCGCGGCGAGGCGCACGGTCAGGCTGCCATTGTCACTGTCCCTATATTTTAACGCATTGCTAAGGACGTTGTCGAGTACCCGCTGGAACTGGATGCGGTCCAGCACGACGGGCGATTCGCCTGGCAACCGGTTCTCAAAGCGCAGAGAAAAGCCCTGCGCCGAGAGAGCCTCCTTCTGCAAGTCCACGTACTGCTGCAGAAGGGGAGCGAGTGAAGCGTTCTCCCACTGGAAGTCGACCTTGCCGAGGTCGAGCTTCGACAGCAGGAAGAGCTCGTGCACCATCTGCTCCATGCTCTGGCTCGTGTGGTAGACGAGCTCGAGATACTTCTTCTGCTTCTCTGGCGTATTGGCAATGCCGTCGAGGATGCCGCCCGTGTAGCCCTGGATCTTCGTCAGGGGCGTCGCGAGGTCGTGCGCGATGCCCGCGAAGAGCTCCTGCCGGTTCTTCTCGTATGCATCGCGCATCTTCCTGCCCGCCTGCAGCTGGCGGCGCATCTCCTCGAAGACGGCCGCCGTCTCGCCGAGCTCATCCGTGCCATGGCTCGCGACCGGCGTGTCGTAGTCTCCCCTCGCGATACGGCGCGAAGCCTGCTGCAGGTCCTCGAGCGGCGCTACGATGTCGCGCGTCATGCGGCGCACGAGCAGGAGGCCAATGAAGACGATGATGGCCGCCGCGAGCAGGAAGACGTCGATAGCTATGAGGCTCCAGATGAGCCCCATGTGCGGCGGGAAATAGCCTCGGCCGATCAAGAACGGCACCGGCCCGATTGCGACGCCGATGGACTTCTTGTCTTTCGAGATATAGCGGTAGACGAGGCCCGCATCGTCCCAGTGCATGACATTGCCGTCGCCGGAAGCCAGCTCGTACGATGCCGCGATGAGCGAGTGTGCCTGCCCGGGCACCGTCTCGTAGACGACCACGCCGTCACGGATGACAGCCACCTCGACGCCCGCCGCCTCCATCGACGCGACATGGCGCCCGAGGCTCTCGCGCTCGCCGCCATCGACATTCGTGAAGATATGGCTGAGCCCCATGAGGACTGGCACACTGTTCCCCGCTTCCGGCCAGAGCAGCTCGATCTCGCGCTCGCGGAAATTGCCCGTCGCGCGCAGGCCATAAAAGACCGTGCTGCCGATGATGACGAGCAGCAGGACCGGCACGAATACCATGATGGCGTTGTTGAGGGTCAGGCGATGGCGGACCGACAGATCCTGGATTTTCATATCGCATTCTCCTTTCTCCCCTGCCCAACGCTGCTCAGCTTCTTCCACCACTTATTCCCGTGCCCCCGACCAGCGCTCTAAGAGCACTTTGGGCCAGTCCCTGAGAACGTCTGACTTCGCACCCATGCGGCCCGTCGCCATGTCCTCGCGGCCGTCCTCGCGGCCCGGCACAAGCTGGTAGATGCAGTAGGCATCCGTCTCGGCGACCTCCTGCCAGAAGCCCGGCACATCCTTGCCGAGTTTATCGCGGTTGTCGAAGTCCGTGAGGATGATCGTCGCACGGCTGAGGTCCAGCTTCTCGATTGAGGCGAACGGCATGATGTTCGTTGCCGTCCAGCTCATCTTCTGCGGGCTCTGCTTCTCGATGTCCGCTTCCGTCGGGACGAGGCGCTTCGGCACAAGGTCGCTGTAGTAGGCGATTGACACGGGATAGCGCACGCCGTATGTCAGCACCTCCGTCTGCGGCGTCGCCATCCGCTTCAGAGCAGCTGCCGTATCCCTGCCGGAATCCATCGGCATGACGACGGGAAGGATTGCCACAAGCAGCGCAAAGTAGACGAGCGCCATGCCCGCGGCCATGCGCGCGAAGAGTTTTGCGTGCTCCGCAAAGTACCGGCCCATCAGGATGGCCAGCGGCATCATGTACGGGAACGTGTAGGTCATGTACTTCGAAGCCATGCACTCAAATGCGACAAAGACCGCGAGGACCCAGACGATCAGGAAGCGCTCCTTCTCCTCGACTGGCCAGCAGAGTTCGCGACGCACGAGCCGCTTGCAGAAGGCCGGCACAGTGACGAGCGACCACGGGAAGAAGCCCTCGACGAAGACGAACAGGTAGTAGTACCAGACGCTGTTGCGCGGATGCTCTGCCACCGTCGCGCGCAGGGCGTTGTGCACGCCGAGGAACGTGTCGATGAAGTCGCTGCCATGCAACAGATATATCGGCATGTACCAAGTCCCTGTGATGACAAAGAACAGCACGAGGCCGCCGGCCATATGGCGGCTGAGCAGCATGCCGAGGCAGCGCTGCCAGGCGAGGAAGACGAGGATGACGAGGCCCGGCAGCGCAAGGCCAATCGGGCCCTTCGTCAGCACGGCGACAGCAGCAGCCGCAAAGGCCAGGTAGTAGTAGCGGCCCTTGCCCGTCTCATAGCCCTGATAGAAGCTCATGAGCGTCAGGCTGACCGTCACCCAGAGCGTCATGTCCGTGATGATTGCATGCCCAAGGTACCAGTACTCAATCGACAGCGCCAGCAGCACCGCAGCGCAAAAGCCCGTGCGGCGGCCGTAGAGCTTCGTGCCGAAGCCATACGTCATAAGCACGCCCGCCACCGCGAACAGTGCCGGGAAAAGGCGCGCCGCGAAGTCCGACATGCCGAAGAGCTGGAAGGCTGCGATGATCTCCCAGTAAAACAGGATGGGCTTATCGTACCAGTAATTCCCGAAGATGCGCGGCGACAGGTAATCCCCCGCCGCGATCATCTCCTTGGCCGTCTCCACATAATTCGCTTCCACCGGGTCCGTCACCGGCATCAGCCAGCTGCCGAACAGAAACAGCAATAGAGCAAACACGCCCAGATACAGCAGGTCCTTGCGTTCCATCGTATTCCTCCCTAACTCGTACGTCTCGTATGACTTCAGACTCTCATGATTTCATGCAAAACAAATCTTTGTCTTCGAGTATAGGGAAGCTAGATAAACACGCGTTAAACAGCATTTAAAAAGCAGTACAAGAAAGCCGCCAGCTCATTCCAGTTGGCGGCTTCGTTCATTTCTCAGTAATGTGGATGCTGTTTCACGTAATCGACCGGACGGCTCCAGTCGACGCTGACGTTCGTGGCACCCCAGAGGCGCGTCAGGGACGTCTGCAGGCTCTTGAGGTCGGCCAGCGGGTCGATCTTTTCGTGCGTGAAGTCCATGAGCGTCTCGTGCGGGATGTTGATCTCGTGCGTCTTGCCGAGGTAATCTTCGACTTTCTTCTTGCCCTCTTCGTTGGCCAGATGAACGGTGGCCTTTTTAGCAGTCTCGTCATAATCGATCCAGCCGAGGTCATTCTTGTAACTGATTGCTACGCTATAGGTAATTGCCATTCTTTTTTCCCCTTTTATGTGATGTCTCTCCCGCAAAATGCGGGTCTTATCTCTTTTTTGCCGGGGATTGCTGAGTCCCCATTTCTTCATTATAAGGGATTTCTATCTTTTCTACAACCTGCCTTCTTTATTGATTTGTCAAGACTTGCACCTCTATTTTTTTTATGCTATGATACACGTAAAGAAGGACAAGCCTGGGATGTGCGTGAGCTTTAGAAGTGTCTAACCTACATTTTTCCTAGGGAGCTTGATTTGATTCCGGCAGATGCCCGCCTCGGCGACTGCAGAAACCGGACTTAAGGCACCCACCTGCTAGCCGCAGGTTTTAGGCATTTAAAGCGAACGGCACCCTGGACCCCTGCTTTGAAGAGGGATTGCTACGCAAGGTTTGCAGTCCCTCTTCGCGTATACAACATAAAGAATCCCTGTCTGAAACATCTGTCTCAGACAGGGATTTTTCTTTTGTCAGGAGATCTTGAGGCTGTGGAACGCGCTGGCCTTGTGCAGGCGGTTCATGATGGCGAGGCCGAGACCTTTCTCCGTCGTACCCTCGCCGAGCAGCACGTCGGCCTGCGTGTCGTTGAAGGCGATGAGCTCCTCGTAGATGTGCGCGGCAATCGCCAAGAGGTCGCCCTGCGGGCCGTAGTCCTTGAGAAGTTCCGCGGGCACGAGGTCTTGCAGGGATTCGCAGACCTCATGGCTTGCGAGCACGCCGACCGTGTGGCCCTCGCCCTGCAGGCGGCGGACCTGACGGCGGAAGGCCGCGGCCATCTTCGCGGGCTCGCCCTCGAGCAGCGTCAGTGGGGCCTTCGGCGCGTAGTGCTTGTACTTCATGCCCGGCGCGCGCGGCACGGTGTCGGCGCCGACGAGCGCAGGGTCAAGCTTGCAGCCGCCGAGGACCTCCGTGAGCATCTCGCGCGTGATCGCGCCGGGGCGCAGGATGACGGCCACGGGGCCCGTGCAGTCGACGATCGTCGACTCGACGCCGAAGTGGCACGGGCCGCCGTCAAGGATCAGCGGGATGCGTCCGTCCATGTCGCGCAGCACGGAGGCCGCCGTCGTCGGGCTCGGGCGGCCGGAGATGTTGGCCGAAGGCGCAGCGATCGGCACACCGGCCGCGCGGATCATCGCACGGGCCACCGGATGCTCCGGCATGCGGATGCCGACCGTGTCGAGGCCGCCCGTGATGCGGTCTGGCACGATGGCCTTGCGGCGCAGGATGAGCGTGATCGGCCCCGGCATAAAGGCCGCGAGCAGTTTCTCCGCCATCGGCGTGACCTCCGCCGCGATCATCTCGACCATCGCGCGGTCCGAGACATGCAGGATCAGCGGGTTGTCCGACGGACGTCCTTTCGCCTCATAGATGCGCGCACAGGCCGCCGCATCGAGCCCATTCGCCCCGAGCCCATAGACCGTCTCCGTCGGGAACGCCACCAGCCCCCCGCCGCGCAAGACCTTCCCCGCGCGCGCGAGCTCCTCCCGCTGCGCCTTCACATCGGTTATCGTGATGATCTCTGTCTGCATGTATCATTACCTCTCTATCTCAACATCTCAAGCTCAGTTTTTCCGCCAGCCAACGACGACGCGGTCGATGCCGGCGTAGTCGGGCAGGATCTCGGTGCGGTCGATCAGGGGGTTGGCTTTGAGCAGGTCGGCGACATCACCCGCCTGATGGATGCCGACCTCGAAGGCGGTGAAACCGCCGGGCACGAGCATGGCGGGGGCTTCTTTGGCGAGGCGGCGGTAGAAGTCGAGGCCGTCCTGGCCGCCGGAGAGCGCGGTGTGCGGCTCCTTGAGGCGCACTTCCGGCGCGAGCTTTGCGATGTCGTCCTCGGGGATGTAGGGCGGGTTCGACAGGATGGCGGCAAATGATATGCCACTGAGCGGCTGCAGGAGGTCGCCCGTATGGAACGTGATGCGATCCGCGAGGCCGAGGCTTGCGGCGTTCTCCTCCGCGACGGCGCGCGCCGCTGGCGAGATGTCGACCGTGTCGGCCACAGTGTCCGACAGATAGTGCAGCACCGAGAGACAAATCGCGCCCGAGCCCGTGCCGATGTCAGCAAAGCGCAGCGGCTCCTCGCCCGCCATCGCCCTCAATCGGTCGACGGCGGCCTGCACGAGGATCTCGGTGTCGGGGCGCGGCACGAGGGTGTCGGCGGTGACCTTGAAGGTCAGCCCCATGAACTCCTTCTCGCCGAGGATCTGCGCGACGGGCACGCGCATAACGCGCTTTTTGATCATCTCGCGGTAAGCGGCAAGCTCCCCTGGCTGCAGAGGCTCGTCGAAGTGCACATAGAGATAGATGCGCTGCTTCTCGAGCACGTGCGCGAGCAGCACTTCCGCGTCGAGGCGCGGCGATTCGATGCCCTTGTCCTTGAAGTACTGCTCCGTCCACTTCAGGATGCGGCCGATGGTCCAGATCTTGTCGTTCACTCTGCGTTCACCTTCTTCAATCGTTCTGCCTGATCCGCCGTGATGAGTGCGGCGAGCAGTTCATCGAGGTCGCCGTCGAGGATGGCGTCGATCTTGTGCAGCGTCAGGCCGATGCGGTGGTCCGTCACGCGGCCCTGCGGGAAATTGTAGGTGCGGATGCGCTCGCTGCGGTCGCCCGAGCCGACCTGGCTCCGGCGGTCCGCCGCGACGGCTGCCTCCTGCTCCTGGCGCGCCTTGTCGAGGATGCGCGCGCGCAGGACCTTCATGGCCTTCTCCTTGTTCTTGAGCTGTGACTTTTCATCCTGGCACTGCACGACGATGCCCGTCGGCAGATGCGTGATGCGGATGGCCGTCTCCGTGCGGTTGACGTACTGGCCGCCCGCGCCCGACGCGCAGTACGTGTCGATGCGCAGATCCGCCGGATTGATCGCGACATCGACGTCCTCCGCCTCCGGCAGCACGGCGACCGTCGCCGCCGACGTGTGGATGCGGCCGCCCGACTCAGTCACGGGCACGCGCTGGACGCGGTGCGTGCCGCTCTCGTACTTGAGGTACGAGTAGGCGCCGTAGCCCGTGACCATGAAGGTGACTTCCTTGAAGCCGCCGATCTCCGTCGCGTTCGCATCCATGAGCTCGACCTTCCAGCCCTTCTTCTCGGCATAGCGCGAGTACATGCGGAAGAGGTCGCCCGCAAACAGCGCGGCCTCCTCGCCGCCGACACCGCCGCGGATTTCGACGATGACGTTCTTCTCGTCATTCGGGTCCTTCGGCAAGAGCAGGATGGGCAGCTCTTTGTCGAGCGCCTCCTTCTGCTCCACGAGGTCCGCAAGCTCCGACTCGACGAACGCATGCATCTCGTGATCGAGCGCTTCGCCGAGCATCGACTTGGCCTCCTCGATGCCCTTGACGACCTCTTTATAGCGCCGGAATTTCGTGACGATCGGCGTCAGCGCGGCGTGTTCCTTCGTGTACGCCTGCCACTTCGCCATGTCCGCCATGGTCTCGGGGTCGCTGATCAGCGATTCGAGTTCCCGGTATTTATCTTCGACGGCTTGGAGCTTCTCCAGCACAGATTTCACCTCTCAACATAGTACAATATCCCATGCCTGCGGCATGGGGCACGGCTTAAGGAACAATCTCAACCGGCTTCGGCAGAGGTCCCTCTACATGACGGTAGTCGACTGTCCCCTCGACGATTTCCTCTTCTGGCAGCACGGCCTTGAGCGACTCGATGGCCACAGCCACCATGTCGTCCTCCGGCGGGCGCGTCGTCAGGTACTGCAGCCAGAGGCCCGGCTTGATGGCCGTCTGGATGATGGGATTCTCACTGCGGCCCGCGAGGCGGATAATCTCATACGAGATGCCCGCGACGACCGGCAGCAGCAGGATGCGCGAGGCGATGCGCTCCGCGAGGCTCGGCCAGCCGAGGAACGCGAAGACGAAGATCGAGACGAGCATGACGATCAGCAGGAAGTTCGTGCCGCAGCGCGGATGGAGCCGCGAGAACTTCTGCACGTTCTCGACCGTCAGCGGCAGCCCCGCCTCATAGCAGTGGATCGTCTTGTGCTCCGCCCCGTGGTACTGGAAGACGCGGCGGATGTCCTTCATGCGCGAGATGCCCCAGATGTAGCCGAGGAAGATCGCGAGACGCAGGAAGCCCTCCATGAGATTGAGGAAGAACGGGTCCTCCGTGATGACGTGGAAGAGGCGCGCCGCGCCCGTCGGGATCGCGATGAAGAGGATGCTCGCGAGCACGAGCGCGAAGATAATCGTGCCCGCCATCTCCTTGTCGGAGAGCTGCTCGTCCTCCTCGCCGGCCATCTTGGCCGAATACGAGAGCGAGCGGATGCCGATGACGAGCGACTCGATGAGCGAGACCGTACCGCGCAGCATCGGCTTCTTGAGGATGGGATAGCGGTCTGAGATGGAGTTGACGTCCTTCGTCTCGACCTGGATCTTCCCGTTCGGGTCGCGCACCGCCGTCGCCGTGAGCTTCGGCCCGCGCATCATGACGCCCTCGATGACCGCCTGGCCGCCTACCATTAGATGATTGCCCATAATTGGGGACCTCCTATTTATGTAAAACAAGAATTCGCTTCTACCGTATAATCTACGGCAGCCTGCTGTATTTTGTCTGGAACCCTTCAGATACAAAATAAAGCAGAGCGAGATTGCTCTGCTCTGCTTCATCATGCTGCATCTTATTTCTTGCCGTAGCGCTTGTTGAACTTCTCGATGCGGCCGCCTGCCTGTACGTCACGCTGACGACCCGTGAAGAACGGATGGCACTTGGAGCAGACATCGACGCGAAGCTCCGGCTTCGTGGAACCCGTCTTGAACGTGTTACCACAACCGCAAACTACCGTAGCTTCATAGTACTTCGGATGAATACCCTGCTTCATATCTATACACCTCACTTTCCCCCCAGGAACTGGGAATGGATACAAGCTCACTATGCGCAAGCTTGGTTTAGACCTAGCTCCCCTTCTTCGGGGGAAAGCCAGTCAATTTTGGCTTGGAAACAGACGTCACTACGTCCATTACCGGTCTATTATATCACAGAGCCCACGCGCTTGCAAGGAAGCAGCGCGAAAATCCTCTTGAAAAAAACAGCCCGATAGAGGATAATGTTGTGTACAGGGGGAATACTTCTTTCTAAAAGACAAGACGAAATCCAGATTGAATCATCTGCCGCACCTACATCACACAGAAAGGATGTTTCTACATGGCAAACGATAAAAAAGACGAACCCGTCATGAAACAGCGCTGCAGCTTCTGCAAGCGCGAAGTCGAGATCCACGACTCACTCGACATGCCAATCTACGACCCGGCCACGGGCTTCGGCATCTGCAAGAACTGCATCAAGGAGCTCGCGCACTACATCGAGCTCCACGAAGAGGACACGGCCAAGAAGCAGGCGCCGGACTTCGCCGCCCAGCTCGACGAGATCCTCAAGAAGAACAAGCCGCACATCATCAAGCAGTACCTCGATGAGTACATCATCAACCAGGACCGCGCGAAGAAGATCCTCTCCGTCGCCGTCTACAACCACTACAAGCGCATGAAGTACGGCTACACGAACGACGACGGCACAGAGATTGAGAAGTCGAACGTCATCATGCTCGGTCCGTCCGGCTGCGGCAAGACCGCGCTGCTCTCCCACCTCTCGAAGCTCCTCGACGTGCCGTTCGCCGTCACGGATGCCTCGAGCCTCACGGAGGCCGGCTTCGTCGGCGCCGATGTCGAAGTCGCCGTCCGCAACCTCTACTACGCGGCCGACAAAGACATTCAGAAGGCCGAGCACGGCATCATCTACCTCGATGAGTTCGACAAGATTGCCCGCAAGTCCGGTGCCAACAACTCCATCACGGCCGACCCGGGCCACGAGGGCGTCCAGCAGGCTCTCCTCAAGATGCTCGAGGGCAACGTCGTCGAGTTCACGGCGCGCGGCCAGCGCAAGCACCCGGAGGCCCCGACCATCAAGGTCGACACGAAGAACATCCTCTTCATCGTCGGCGGCGCCTTCGTCGGCATCGACGATGTCATCGCCAAGCGCCTCCAGAAAGCCGACTCGTCGATCGGCTTCGGCGCCGAAGTCACGAGCAAGAGCGAGAAGCCGACCTTCGACGAGCTCATCCATCAGGTCCGCCCGGAAGATCTCATGCAGTACGGCATCATCCCCGAGATCATCGGGCGCCTGCCCATCATCTGCACGCTCGAGACGCTCGACGAGGACGCCCTGCTGCGCATCCTGACCGAGCCGAAGAACGCACCGGTCAAGCAGTACGAGAAGTTGCTCGCCATGGACAACGTCAAGCTCGAGTTCGCCGAGGACGCGCTGCGCGCCGTCGCCAAGAAGGCCATCGAGCGCAAGACCGGCGCCCGTTCCCTCAAGGGCATCATCGAGGACGTCATGCTCGACGTCATGTACGACATCCCGAAGTCGGACGAGCCACGCAAGGTCATCATCACGAAGGCCTGCATCGACGAAGGCAAGAAGCCAGAAATCATCGCACTCGACAAGTAAGACCATAAAAAAGGCATCTGTCATCGACAGATGCCTTTTTTGCATGCTTGTGAACCTTGTCAGGGGCTGGCCCGCACGACAGGGAAGCTGCCGAGGTCCTTGAGCCACTTGCTCTTCCTCGCGACAGCCGCCACCGCCTCGCGCAGGGCCGCTTCATTGTCCGCGACCTCGAGGTCGAAGAAGAAGATGTAGGCGCCGAGCTCCGTGCGCGCGGGGCGCGACTCGATGCGCGTCATGTTGACGCCGCGGTCCGCGAACTCCTTGAGCACATCGTAGAGCGCGCCGGCCTTCTGGCCGTCGATCTCGCAGATGACGAGCATCTTCTCAGCAGGGCCGACGGGCCTGTGCGGCGCCGCCGTCACACGGCAGAGCTCGAAGAAGCGCGTCGCATTCGCCATGTTGTCCTGGATCTCCTTCGCGACCGTGACGAGGCCGTTGAGCTCGCCGCCGCGCTCCGTGCAGATGGCCGCCGCGCCCATGCCGCGCGGCTCCTGCGCGACGATCTCAGCCGCCCGCGCCGTGCTCGCCACCTTGATCAGCTCTGCCGCTGGGTAATGCTGCTGCAGGTAGCCGCGGCACTGCGAGATCGGCTGCGGATGCGAGTAGATGCGGCAGATCTTCTGCGTGCCCGGCCTTGCCATGAGCTGGTTGTGCACCGGCCAGATCAGCTCGCTTTCAACGAAGAGGTCCGCACTGCGCGCGAGCGTGTCGAGCGTGATGTTGATCGCGCCCTCGAGCGAGTTCTCCACCGGCACGAGGCAGCTGTCCACCTCGCCGTCCTCCACGGCCTGGATCACCGCAAAGATATCCGGATAGACAAGAAGCTCCGGCCTTTCCGGCAGGAGCCTCGAAAGATACTGTGCGGCAGCTTCGCTGTGTGTTCCCAAGGGGCCAAGAACGCCCATTTTCTTCATGATCGACATCCTTTCCCTCAGAGGTCCTTCTGGAGTTTCGCGAGCTCTGGGCAGAGATCCCCGATGGAGCTCGAGAGGTCATCCTTCGGCTGCAGGATCTCGAGCACCGGCTTCATCGTCTCCTTGAACTTCGCATCGTCCTGCATGAGCGTCAGGATGGCGCTTGTGTTGATCGCATCCGCCAGCGCCGTGTGCTGCGTGCCCTCGAACTTGTGGTCCATCGCCCCGAGCGCATGCTTGAGCGCGAGACTGTTGTGCAGGCCCAGGCGATCATCGAATTCCTGCTGCAGGTCGACCCAGCGCTCGTTGAGCCATTCGATGTCAAAATCCGGCAGCTTGTAGCGGCACTCGCTGCGCAGCTGCTTGATGTCCGACATGCTCCACGAGTAAATCTTCGTCTCTTCCTCGCCAACCCAGTCCACAAAATCCTGGAAGCACGCGGCATACGTCTTCTTGTCGGCGACCATCGCCTGCGTGATGCCCGTCAGGCTCGTGATGTGCTTCTTGATGGGGCCGTACTCCGGCTTCACGTAACACTGAAACTCCGCTTCCTGCTGGAAATTCTCGTCGAGGCGCACGGCACCGATCTCGATGACTTCCTCATTGAGCTTGCGGCGCACCTCGCGGAACTCCCGGCTGACCGGATTCATCTCCAGGTCTACGACGACATGTTTCATCTATTTCAACTTCCCTTCGTTTGGAGCTGGTCTTACCATTCTATTCTACGGTATCTGCACATTTTCTTCAACTGAAATGTGTGCTATCATAAACAGAGTACCAAAAAATCACGCTGAATGTCCACGCGAAAGGAGTGCCCCCCTTGGATTACCGTCTCTATCTCTTCGATTTCGACTACACGCTCGTCAACTCCGAGCCCGCCATCGTCAAGTGCTTCCACATCACCTTGCAGAAGCTCGGCTATCCCGATGTGCCCGACGAGCGCATCAAGAAGACCATCGGCCTGCCCATGGTCGAGGCCGTCAAGCGCATCATCGGCACCGCGGACGACGCCGAGGCCGAGCGCTTCGTCGACGCTTACCGCCCCGAGGCCGACCGCTACATGACGCCCGGCACGACCTTCTTCCCGGGCGCCGTCGAGACCCTGCGCGCCATCAAGGCCACCGGCGCCAAAGTCGGCATCATCTCCAACAAGACGCACCGCCGCATCCAGGAGAAATTCGACGTCGACCACGTGCCCGAGCTCATCGACCTGATCATCGGCAGCGACGACGTCAAGAGCCACAAGCCAGAGCCGACGGGCCTCTTGCGCGCCATCGACCACTTCCACATGGAGAAGTCCGACGTCCTCTACACAGGTGACAGCTACATCGACGCCGAGACCGCCCAGAACGCCGGCGTCGACTTCCTCGCCGTCACCACCGGCACCACCAGCGCCGCGGCCTTCGCCCGCTACCCCCATATCGCCGTCCTGCCCGCCATTGCCGCCCTCAAAGACAGCCTTGCCAAAACGGGCAAAAAATGATAAAATATTTAAGTCAGCAATGACGCGGGCATAGTTCATCGGTAGAATGGAAGCTTCCCAAGCTTTAGAGGGCGGTTCGATTCCGCTTGCCCGCTCCATATGAAACACAACGGCTGCCTGAATCTCAGATTCAGGCAGCCGTTTTTTGTCAGCAAAATCAAAGCCAGTTCTGTGCCAGCTCCTGCTGCAAGGCTTCGAACATCGCAATGTAGCGTTCCTTGCTCGCGCGGATAATGGACAACGCAATCGCCTCGTTGTACGAATGTGCGACATTATTGCGGTCATGGAGTGCATCGACCCAGACGTCCTCATCCTGGATCATGCCCGCCTGATAGGCCATCTTGATGATGGCGCGTGGAGAGCCAATCCTGTGCTCACTGTATCCCGAATATTCGAGCACCTCTTTCATTGCCTTCCAAGATTGCTCAAAGCAAATCTCGAACAAAGACACCATGCCCGTCTGCGTGATAGTATCATAAGGTGGCTGCCTCGACTCAATCTCTTTCAGGTTGTGGAGTGCGCGGCAAAAATTATCATATTTTTTCATAGAGCACGACCCCCTCTCTCTTGATTGAATCCAGCAGTTCCTGCTGCACAGGCTCATCTAAGTTCACGACATCGAACATCAAGAGCGTCGGGATGACCTCGTCGACGTCCAGCGCAAAGCGGACGACATCCCCGCCAGTCGCCGCGAGATCGACATCGCTACGCTCCCAATTGTCCCCACGTGCTCGTGAGCCAAAGAGAATGACCTTGCGAACACGATGCCTCTCTGCCAACTCAACGATGCCCTTGCGTATCTTCTCCGGCAAATCCATCTGCCCGCCCCCTCTAGGATTGACGCATATACACCACCGCTGTATAATATACATAGATAAAAAGAGCGAACCACTAAGATGGTCAGCTCGGCATATCATAGGGCAAAAATATTTTCAGCCATACAAACAGCGTCTGCTAACGCTGATGGCCACCGTACATCCCGAGAAAGCCGTCTCTGCTAAGACGGCTTTTTCATTTGTGTGATGTACGCCGAAGGGTTACTTGCGAAATGCGCGGATCAGTTCCAACAGGAACTTACCGTCGATGACGCCGAAGGAAGCCAGCACGACCAGGCTCAGGAAGACCAGCACAAAGAGTGCCGCCAACCCGCAGGCCGTGACCACGGCTACCTCCGATGAAAACAAGGCTTCCACAGAAGCAGGCATTCGTCGCGTGATACCAGAGGCATCACGACCCTTTCTCTTTCGGATTTATGCCAAGCATTGCGGCTCGACCACCGATGACCATCAAATTGCATCGTAGATGACAGCAATATGCTGCGTTCGCTCTAGGGGACATCCCCCGATACAGTATAGCAGGAAGCGCACCCTGCATCAAGACTTACACCGCCATCACAGAATTCTGCACTTTTTCGGGGCTTTTATCACAGAATTCTTGACTTTTTCGCTTTCAAAATCACATTTTTCTCAACCTGCCAGATGACGCCAGATGTTGCTCAAAGCGATCATGAGGCGGTGCGGCAGGAGGGATGTGATGATGCGGTGCAGAGTCGAGACGAGGTCGGGCGTGAAGACGGTGAAGCCGTGCTCCGCAGCCCAGAGCGAGCGCCGCGCGACGGTCTTCTGGTCCGTCGCGAGCGGGAAGCCGCGGAACAGGCCCGCCTTGTCCGTCCGCTTCGCCTCGTGGATGAACTCCGTGTCGCGGATCCAGTACGGGCAGATGGCCGTGACCGTGATGCCGCGCTCCGCGACCTCCGCCGCCAGCGCGCGGCTGTAGCGCAAGAGGAACGCTTTCGTCGCCGCATATGCCGCGAGGTACGGGATGGGCTGGAACGCCGCACACGAGGCAATCTCGAGCACACGGCTGCCGCGCTCCATGTACGGCAGCACCCGCTCCGTGAGCTCCGCCGCCGCGCGGCAGTTCAGCGCGATCATGCGCCCCGTCGTCGCCGCCCCGATGTCCGCCGCCATGCCGATGCGGCCAAAGCCAGCCGCATTGACGAGCCACCGCACCGTCACCGGCTCCGCCGAAAGCGCTGCCGAGAGCTCCTCCAGCGCGGATTCCTGCGTCAAGTCCAGCGCAAAGACGCGACACGGCAAAGCCACCTCCGCCGCCAGCTCCCGCAGCCGCTCCTCACGCCGCGCCACGAGCCAGAACTCATCGACCGCCTCATGCGCCAAGAGCCGAGCGAATTCCCGTCCGAGCCCACTCGAAGCACCCGTGACGAGTGCAATGCGCTTTTTATCCGGCATCCCTATTACCTCTCTTCTCACTGCGAGAACAGCTTCTTCATCTATAACAGACCGTATTGGCGCGAGTCGTACGCCTTAATCCTTATAGTAGTCCTTATACCACGCCGCGAACTTGCCCAGCCCCTCTTCAATCGTCGTCGCCGGCTTGAAATCAAAGTCGCGCTCCAGTTCGCTCACATCGGCATACGTCTGGTAGACATCGCCCGGCTGCATGGGCAGGAACTCCTTCTTCGCCGTCTTGCCGATGGCCTGTTCTAGCACCTCGATGAAGTGCATGAGCTTCTCCGGCTTGTTGTTGCCGATGTTGTAGACCTTGTAGCGGTCGCCAAGCTCATTCGCCTTCGGCGGATTGCAGAGCATATGCTCAATGCCCGTGACGATGTCGTCGACATAGGTGAAGTCGCGGTACATATCGCCGTTGTTGTAGATCTGGATGGCCTCGCCCCTGCGGATCTTGTTGGTGAACTTGAAATACGCCATGTCCGGACGGCCGAAGGGCCCGTAGACCGTGAAGAAGCGCAGTCCCGTCGCCGGAATCCCATAGAGATGGCTGTAGGTATACGCCATGAGCTCATCCGACTTCTTCGTCGCCGCGTAGAGGCTGATTGGATGATCGACATTGTCCGTCGTCGAGAACGGCGTCTTCTGCTGGTTGCCGTAGACCGACGAGCTCGAAGCAAAGAGCAGATGCTCCACCGCGTGATGGCGGCACGCCTCGAGAATGTTGAAGAAGCCGATGATGTTCGAGTCGATATACGAGCGCGGATGGTCGATGCTGTACCGCACGCCAGCCTGCGCTGCGAGATTGACAACAATGTCCGGCTGATACTGCTCGAACAGCGCCGTGACCGCCGCCTCATCCGCCAAGTCGCCCTTGATAAACGTGAACGCCGGATACTGGCGCAGGATCTCCAACCGGCTCTCCTTCAAGCGGACATCATAGTAATCATTGAGATTATCAAAGCCGACAACCGTCGCCCCGAGCCCCAGAAGCCGCTTCGCGAGATGAAAGCCGATAAATCCCGCAGCACCGGTGATTAAGACCTTTTTCGTCGCATCAAATGGTAAATAAGACATATCCGTCCATCCTTTCTGCATTCCAGATTCAATCGCGGTCAAAGAGATCGCGCGTGTAGACCTTGTCCTTGACATCTGCCAGTGCATCATCCCAGCGGTTCGTGATGATGACATCGCTGACACGCTTGAATTCATCCATATCGCGGATGACGCGCGAGCGGTAGAAGTCTGGCTGCTCCAGCGTCGGCTCATAGACCACAACGGGTATGCCCTTCGCCTTGATACGCTTCATGATGCCCTGGATGGCAGAAGCGCGGAAGTTATCCGAGTTGCTCTTCATCGTCAGGCGGTAGACACCGACAACCTTCGGATTCTTCTCGATAATCATGTCCGAGATGTGGTCCTTGCGCGTGCGGTTCGCCTCGACAATCGCCGAAATCAGATTCTGCGGCACATCATGGTAGTTCGCCAGCAGCTGCTTCGTATCCTTCGGCAGGCAGTAGCCGCCGTAGCCAAAGGAAGGATTGTTGTAGAAATCACCGATGCGTGGGTCAAGGCAGACGCCCTTGATGATGTCGCCCGTATTGAGCCCGCGAATCTCGGCATACGAGTCCAGCTCATTGAAGTACGCCACACGCAGCGCCAGATACGTATTCGCAAAGAGCTTGATGGCCTCCGCCTCCGTCGAACCCGTGAAGATCATCGGAATATCCTTCTTGACTGCACCCTCTGCCAGCAGATTGGCAAAGACATGTGCCCGCTCCGACTTCTCGCCGACCACGATGCGCGACGGATGCAAATTGTCGTATAGAGCCTTACCCTCACGCAAGAATTCCGGTGAGAACATGATCTGCTCCGTATGATACTTCGCCTTCACATGCTCCGTATACCCGACCGGCACCGTCGACTTGATGACCATCACCGCCCGCGGATTGATGGCCAGTACCTCTTCAATGACCTTCTCCACCGACGACGTATCAAAGAAATTCTTCTTCGGGTCATAGTTCGTCGGCGTCGAAATGATGACAAAATCCGCGTCCGTAAACGCCTCCTTAGCATCCAGCGTCGCCTTGAAGTGAATGTCCTCACGCTGCAGGAAAGAAGATATATCTGCATCAACAATAGGAGATACTCCTTTGTTGAGCATCTCCACTTTCTCCGGAACAATATCCAAAGCTATAACGTTATTATGCTGAGCTAAAAGCATGCTATTTGATAAGCCAACATAGCCAGTTCCAGCAATAGCAATGTTCATTTCCATTACCTACTCTCTTTCACAAATATCAGCAATTAAAGTTTATAACGGATTTTCAATACAGAATACCAGAACAAGCACTGTATCTCTTTCCAAGTTTCACCTTTTTCTCGGTATACCTGAGCAAGTTTCTTAAAGCTATGATAATATGATGGCTCTTTCGGTGGCATTGGATTTGGCATACTCTCCCAGAACGAGATATCCAGGTAATGCCGCCAAAGTTCATCGTCTTCGTCCAAGACAAGTTCCCATGGTTTGTCACGGCCCGAGTAATGAATAAGAATTCCCTGTATGCTGAAATCTTTATTCTTGTGGTGGAAGAGATTCGGTATGGGTTTCATATTACCTTCGACCACCAAGTTCAGAAGATCCTGCGTCTGCCCCTTAAAGCGCCGCGGATCAGCACCTTGATAGCTAAAAACCTGCTCTGTAATCTTTTCCCTGATCCATTCCTGAACATCAATCCACATCAACCCATCCGAAAAATATACATCCTGCTTCATTTTCAAGAATGCTACACGATCCGGTGTGTGATAGGTCAGAGCGCCAATCGCCTTTCCTCCAAGATTTGTGGTCAAGAACTGCTTCAAGCTGCCGACACAAATCATATCAGAGTCCAAATAAAGATAATGATCTGCAACGTGACGAAGTACCCAAGGCATGACGATACGAATATATGTAACGCGTGAAAAACGGGCTACCTTGATGTGAAAATTTGCAAAAATGCTCATATCCATCACATATAAATAGATATTACAGTGGTATTTTCGAGCTGTTTTTTCGAGATTATCTTTATTTTCTGGGCTGTACGAATCAACAAAGACATGGAAATTGAAAGCAATATCTTTATTGGTTTCTAGAATGGAAGTGATCTCTGCGCCTAACGGTTTAAAAAAGGAATCATTAATATTAAATGCGATATGCATAATCGGCTTATTATTATCCGCAGGTAAATATGAAAAGTCATACTTTTCCTTATATAATTGATGTGTTTCAAAATACTCAGTCGTGAATTGATTAGCCATCTATTATTCCTCCTCAATTATTTCAATATACGAATGTGCTTTTTATGCAACAGCCACTCAAAGCGCAGACGGCGGGGAAAATCAAGATATTTATCAATAAAATCCTTTTGTGCCTTTTGAATTGCGGATATACGGTAATGTATATCATTCACTCGCACAAAATGAAAGAGCTCTCGAGCTAACTTTCGATTTAAACGATTAATATAAGATGTATCCTTCATGTTCTCTTCCCGCATTAAATCATCGCGTAACTTTTCTGTACAGATACAGATATCTAAAAAACGCTTATGGCCACCGTGTGTCGTGCTAGTCGGATTTTTATAATAGTAATACAGACAATCATCTGTAATCATCATACGCTTCGTACGATATAAATATCGTCCAGATACGTAGTTATCTTGAGAATGACATCTCGATGGTGAAAGAATTCCCACAACTATATCGCGACGGTAAACCGCATTCCAAACCACCTTACAAAGGAACTCTGTAAAATAAAGCTCAAAGATATTTCGTCCCGTAACAAGTCGGTTAGCCATATGCGCACGCGGTAAGATACGATCCTCATGTTTACCATCCGAGCCAATTACCGAACAACGCGCCATATCCAAATCGTGTTGTTCTATCATATTAATCAATGTCTCGTACATAGTTGGCGCCAACCAATCATCACTATCGACAAAGGCAATATATTCACCCTTGGCAAAAAGCAATCCGTTATTACGTGCACCACTAAGTCCCTCATTTTTTTGATGAACTGCTATAATGCGCGAATCTGATTCTGTATATTCATCACAGATCCTACCACAATTATCTGGAGATCCATCATCAACCAGTATAATTTGCAAATTCTCATATGTTTGGTTGCAAACTGAATCAATACACCGCCTTAAATATGGTTCCACCTTATATACCGGTATAATTACTGATAAGAGTCCTTTTTCCATCATATCATTTCCCCACCATAATAGTATGCAACGTATCGCAATAATATATTACACATATAACATTAAAAATCAAGAATTGTTTTTAAACAAAGTATTAAAATCATATAAAACATCTTATCACAATTTTTTTAGATATTTGTGTCTTATATGTGTGTATTTTCGATACTTTTTTAGATAAAATGTTAATAATTTATCTTCAATATACTGGTATAAACGTAGTTTCTGCAAAGAAATTCGTTCCAGTCGATGAATACAAATCTCATCATAACAATCTGGGTTATCTTCAATTTCTGCTCGTATATGCAATTGACGTGCATTGGAGGTAAAGTGGACTAAGAAGTTGTTATCAATCCAGCCATCAGTATCATCTAATGAATAAATACGAATCTTTCCTTTTGTGTTATATCGATAAATAGATAACTGACAGGTGTTTACGCTAGGAGGAAGTAGATAATCATATGCAAAATCATCGTTTATCAATATCTTTATATAGGGATTTACTGCAGATTTTCCATAGTCATGTGCAAAAAAACCAATATAACTTAACCCATATTGGGATCCTTCGGTATCTTCCAATCTCAAACAAGCAGTTGAAACCTGTTGAATCTCAGGAAGCTTAAGAGTCATAATCCGTCCATCTATTGGCAAGTCCCTGACCTCATATGCGCTTCCATTATCAAAAAAGATGGTCATACGTTTAATACGACCATACGATTTGACATTTCCAGCAATTTTTATTAATGATATATTCTGCCTATCAGACCACGAAATATATATTTCTTTCTTTGAATCATCCATAGTCGGATACCAAGAATGATCCGCCAATGATACAGTTGATTCATCAATGTTGTTTAAATCTAAAATCTTGAATTCTTTTAAATCGTGTGGAGTACCCGAAGAAGCCGTGATTTGCGCCTGGTAAATCAAATTATCCGTCCGTCGTTCCCAAAACACAGCATCTCCATTAACAATACGCACTGCATGTAAGGCTGCACTCTGCGAAGCATGTTCAAAGAGCGCATGATATAAAATATTATCACGCAAAAAATAGCCACGGCACTCTGGGAGAACTGGGAACCGCACTCTTGACTTCCATTCATAAAGAGATAAGCCAATTATCGAATCATCTTTTTTCTTCGGCAAAGGTACAGAATAAATATTACGTGTGTAAAAATCCTTGGGTGCGCCAAAAGAGGTACAGTAAGCAAAACCTTTAAAAACCGTTGGTTGATAAGTATTTCCTGCTCGTGTCAGAATGTTCCCCATTGCTTCTTCAAAAATGATTGATGCAGCACGATGATCGGCATGAATATCAAGATCAACACAAAAAATAATATCTGCCTTTAAAAATAATATTAAGGATTCCAAATCGCACCGCATTGCTGCACGACAATAAGAGCTATGAGTATTACGCATCTGGAACGCATAATCCGCAAAGTGTATCGATCCATATGTTTCTTGATGTCCAGCCGGAGAAATAACCGCCTCATTCTCATGATAGAAAAGATGTCCACCAGAATAATGATTAGCAGTATCACCATATCCAAGGAAAAATATTTTGGTAACGCCGATTTTGTTCAAAGACCGCTCAGCTTCATACATTCTCGTTGATGCTGCAAATGAGTAATCTCCATTAGTAGTAAATGCGCAGTATACGTCTGCTCCTTTTTTCACATATGCATACATTATGCTACCAGCCAGATTAATTTCATCGTCCTCATGCGGGACAATAACTAGGATTTTCTGTCCTGTTGCAGATTGATTTAAGAAAGAATTTTGTACCTTCCCTATCTTAGTAATTTTTTTCATACTTTATTCATTTCTTTCTTTTGAAATAGTAATGAACTATCGATGCTAAAAAATACGATGATATATATGTCTTATATTCTAATCTTTTCGCAAAGTTCAGTGGTGTCTCTTTCATAAAGCGGCGTAAGTCATTCTGATATAATGCTAATGTCTCCTTATAGCTTTTTTCTCTTCGGTATTTCACATCATACCGTAATAAGGCGATAATAGACTTTGCATACCCTCGAAAAACACTCGATTTTATATTTTGATCAATATCGTCTCTTGCCTGTATCCAGTCATATATCCTTTTATTGACCAGGAAATTTCCTTCCCAAACTTCGTATGTATCTTGCCAGGAAAGACTATCCTTATGTTGGATATAATGATAGAAAATATGATCGATTAAGGCCATGCGATTTGCCTTCATCAAAATTTCTGTAACAAATAATTTATCTTCAGAATAAGATATATTCTCATCAAAACGAGTATTACCTATCACATCTCGCGTATATACTTTATTCAATGAACTGGCCATAAAATAGCCTTTTTTTGATAGATAAACAAGTGGATAATCAGTTGTTAAAATAGTACAAGAAGCATATGGAATTGGCAGGAACGACACTTCCTTTATCACACGACAATTAACGATATCAGCTTTTTCTTTTTTCATGACAGCAATCATTTTTTTATACATATCAGTATCTAAACAATCATCGCCATCTACAAAAGCAATATATTTTCCATTAGCTCTTTCTAAACCGCAGTTCCTTGCTGAACTGACACCTCCATTTCCTTTTTTTATAACATTAACACGATTATCCTGCCTAGCAATATCGTTACAGATAGATAAACTCTCATCTGTAGAACCATCATCTACTAAGATTAACTCAAGATTTTTATATGATTGTTTGAGTATACTCGTCAATGTCTGATGCAAATACGATGCATTGTTATAGACAGGAACAATAACACTCAATAGATCCTCCATTTAAGACTCCTTCTCTTTATATGCTGCGCATAAGCACAAGCCCCACATCAGCCAATAGACCTGCATCATATGTCTGCTAAAAAAATCATAATCTAATAAGCCAAAAAGATAAACAGATATAATAGATAGACCAACCCCTATCGTATAGGGAAATGCTCTCGAATCCCTTCGATAAGATTGAGAGATTGAAGAATACAACATTTTCATCTGGTATATTATGAGTAATAGGAAACCGGACAAACCTATTATTCCTGACTCATTAAAAATATGTAAATAAATATTATGTGGGGATTGTATATTTTTTTCATGATTTGGATTGTCCTTTTCGAATCGTTCTTTATATACCTTTCCCCAATTACCTACACCTATACCAACAATCGGATGTTCCATTGCTAATTGTAAACCAGATTGTATCAAATAAACGCGCCCATCTTGTTGGAGATTACGATCTATGCGTTGAGTCAGGATAACTGGAGCTGCGATACCAACAGCGATAATTGAAAGTATGGTTATTATGCTCATAATTCGCAATGAAATAAGATCATGATATCGATAGACAAACCATAATAAACTGAGGAAGGATATCCCAAATGTCCCATATGCATTGCGAGATCCTGTACATAGCATTACGACAATAGAAATCAAGGTTAAAAGGGTTGCCAATAGTACTTGATATAAATGGTCTTTTCGATACTTAATTATACCGAGCATTGTTACTGGAATCATGACAACAATTAAGCCAGCTAAAGTATTTGGGCTACTGAATGGTCCAAATAAACGATGACCATGCCATACTGGATATTGTGCAACAGATAACAGGATAAAGAACAAGGATATCAGTATTCCATACCATGCAGTTCGGAATGTCACTTCATTAGGTTTCGCAATAACTGCCACCAGTAATAAAGGCATAGCTCGTTCCATATATTTGAATAATTGGAATATATTACCATCATTAAACAGTATTGTCAGAAGAGAGCATCCGAAAAAAATTACAAGAAATATCAGTGACTGGTAAAAAATACGACTAAATACTACAGGACCGAAAAAAGGAGTTTTATTATAATGGCATGCAGCAATATGCAACAATACAGCAATTACCATAAGTGTTCCAGAAGAAATCCCACAACTAACTACCAGTAAAAAGAATGGTATTTGCTGTATTCCAGTCGACCGTTGTAATAAAGATTCCATGACAAACTCCTTTCAGAACTAATCGACTATTATTACAGCCAATCTTCAGCAAGGCGTAAATGTTCTGGATGCTGTAAGATGTATGCTGTCAAACTCTTCTCAGCTGCGCATATATCACCATGAGGTGCATTTCCCTGTAATACTTCAGTGCCAGACTTTGCTGTTAATGCCTGATAATAAGCGTCTCCGTAAGCACCAATATATTTTTCCGTTACCCAGTGATATGGTGTGACACAATACTTAACCCGCTCAGTTAGAGAATTGAACATTGAGTAGTACAAAAAGCCCTTTGGTGCAATCAACTCAAAAATCGTCGGAATGATATTCATATGACTACCAATACGATTTCCCGAGAATGCATCTGAAGATAGTTCCTTATGATGGAACATCAATACAGGTGAATGAAGTTCGCGGAAGGTATACTCCCTTTTCATGAAGGAAGTATGCTGTAATTCCGAACACTGTGCACCATGATCGCCTGTCACAATAAAAAGGCTATCTGGATACTGTTTTTTCATATCACAAATAAACTGATTGATAGCACGATCTGAATACCAATATGTACCTAAGACCTTTGGGATGATTTTTTCTTGCAAAACATCATCCTGCACCTTCATAACCTTTTTTGCATCAAAGCCCAACTTTTTCAGCGGCATTTTATAGGGTCCATGGTTCGATGTGGTATAGATAAAATGGAATTGTAATGGCGCTTCATCATCTTGAATTATCTCTGCTGCTCTCTGCAAAAATATATGATCATATACGCCTACCCACGACCTAGGTGCATCTGGAGCACAGATATCGATTGCCGAATAAGAATGATTGAAGCCACATGCAGGAGCAAAATGGCTGAAGTTACCGTTTGATAGGCTTCCGCCATACCAATAATTCGATTCATACCCAAGCTTACGGAGTTGCAAGGGCAATGAGGTTGGCAAGGTACCTTTCCAGAACGCTTCACGTTCGTTAAGTTCTAATCCTGCATCAAAAATTCCCAGCATAAGACTTACAATTGATGGACGAGAGATAATGCCTGCGGACAAAGTCGTAGATATTGAAGCAGTATGAGAATCTGCCATCAACTTTTTACCCTCATCTGCAATATGCAGATCGGTAAAAGCAGGATCAAAATACGGCTGCGAATAACTTTCACCAACAATCAAGAATATATGACCTGGCTTATCGATTTTTGGTCCCTTGGCAATATGTTTAAATGCCTGCAAGGCATTATCAAAGCTTTCCATTGATCCGCCTAATGATTCAATAAAAGGTTTCACATTTGCAAAGTTCTCTTCGGGGCTCATCTGCATCGTTTCATTCATAGGATGATGACGCAACATCTTCAGGGCAATGAGATCATCAACTGTCGCCTTAGCCAAAAAGGGGTCGTCTTTCACAACTGCAGGAATCGTATCCCATTCCGGTTTGTTATCATGCAAGAACGTGCCTCCATACCGGCAATAATAAAATAATGCGACCAGTGATAACACAACCAGAATATTGAATCCATAATAGACAACACCATAAAGGTGCGGATAGGGAACAGATGGTAAATTCAGCATTCCTTTCAAGAAGAAATATGAAACGGCCATATAGGGGATAAGTAAAAGCAATTTTCTGGCGCCATTGTATTGATTAAAAAACACGTCAATAAGATTGTTCTTTTCTGCTTTTTCTCCCAAGAATACAATATTGTTGAAAATATCATGGAACTGTGCATAAAAAATCATCTTACCCACAAATGCAAAATACAAGATAGCAGAATACACCAGCCCTATGGTAACACGTATATCATCACCCCATTGTTCCCATGTGGGGAAAAATAATCCTGGTAAAGTAACTAAGAGCAATGACAGAAGAATCATGTATGCATTTATATCCATTCCCCACCAAAATCCAAAGCGGAAGCAATGAAAAAGAGCCTTCCGTTTTCCTTTCAAGGAAGGATATGGCTTATGGACTGCAATAAAGGCAGCGCGAAAGAATGCGCAAAGAACAGGAAAACACAAAAAGAGCTTTAAATCCTGCTGCACTGATAAAAAGAACTGTTCAAACATGCATCATTTCCCTTTCTTATGGGAGAACGACTGAATCTGCTGCTCAACAACATCCTGCCATTTATCCCAGACAATCTGTGGTGCATATGGTTTCATATCTTCCACAGCCTGACGTCCCAACTTTACTCGTAAATCCTGATCTTTCATCAGACGCTCTAATCCCTTTGCAAATGCAGGCGCACCATCTTCACATAGAATGCCATTTCTACCGTCAATAATCAAATCTTTTACTGCATCTGCCGAGCGGAATCCTACAGAAGGAAGGCCCGTCGCCATAGCTTCTGCCAAAGATAATCCGAATCCCTCAAATGCTGATGGAAAAGCAAAAATATCCGCTTCCTGAAGTTTCGCTTGTATGTTATGAGTTGTTCCACGGAAATTTATTTTCTTTTCTAGATGGTGTACTTTTATAAACTGAATCAATTTTTCATAGTATGATTTCTTCTTGACTTCCCCCCAAATATCTACTTGCCAATCTGGATAAGTATTAGCCAATAAAGAAAAAGCTTGAATTAAGATATGTGTCTGTTTCTGGAACTCATCAATACGTCCTACTGTAATGATAGTACGCTGGCTCTTTTTTTCCTTCAAATTTACCTGTCTTTCTAATGGAACAGGATTGACCGTATTAGGGATATATACAATTGGGGTTTTATGAATGTATCGCTGCGCTTCTTTTATATGTGATGGCATTAAAACCTGAATAACATCTGCTTTTTCTTTTTCCTTCAGCGTAGCATGATTGCTATTCCCCATGATTACTCGGATAGAATTATGCATCATAGCAATTAAAGGAACACGTCCTTTTTGCCAGAGATCTGCAACCTGAATGGCCTCATGATTATAGGCAATAATACAATCAATCTGGCAATCTGAAAGGCGTTCCCTTAACTTTACAACAGATAGATGTGCTCGATAAGACTCTACCGGCCGATCCATGATAGGAACGACACGGTTAATCTCGCGCTTAATCTTGACTACGACAGGCATCTTCACATGCCAAACATCTAAGAATATGAGTTCCACCTGTGGTAAAAAGGGGAAATATGGTTTAGCTGTCGAAGGATCATTCGTCACAACAATGGTACGGTAGCCTCTCTCCACGAAAGCATTGGCCATATTGGTCAACACACGTTCCGTACCAGCACTTGCCGTTACTGTTTCATCTCCCATATACAGCAAAACAAGCGTATGCATAAGATTTTCCCTTCCCTAATCATTTAAGTAAATTCTGCAAAAATAATTTTGTACTAAAATCCTCATTTACTCTTTGCAAGTCTTTTGCATATACAGATAGATTTCCTCGATAATGACATAAAAAGTCATGCATCTGCTGCGATAGATGGCTTAAATCGTCCAAGTCAATCTCTTGGCCAATATGATAAGTAGACAATATCTCCGGATTTAATACTGATGTTGCTAACACCGGCTTATATAATGCCAATGCATTAAAATACACCGCACTCCAATTATAAAGGTAGCGTGGATTGCTATACGGCAAGAACAGTACGTCTACACTCTGCAATAAATCGTACCAAGCCTTCCCTAATACCTTCCCCTTAATGAAGCGCACTGATGATTCCCGAGCGTATTTCTGCATAATGCGATCCATATCAATACGATCATTGGGGCCAGTTGGTGCTGCTTGGACAACAAACTCGGCCTTATCATGCATATCACATTGTAAAAATGCTTGGATAATACCATCCACATCTTTTTCGCCCTTACGATAGTGGCCAAAGAAGCCAATGCGAATAGGTTCTCGATAGGTCAATACTGGATTGGCTTCAATTCCTTCTGGTAATAAGACCGGTGGTTTGATGAGTTCAATCTTAGGTACATTATCATCTTTAAAATCATCGCGCAATGTCGTCACTTTCAACTTAATGTTTGTATACGACTGACATTTACGCGCCTGTTCTAAAAACTTAGGTTTTTCTTGCGGATTGACTCCTAGAAAGATAAAAATGACTGGTATTGGACTGTTCTTCAACTTACTCTTGTGGAGGGATCGTAAATACCGATATGTTGCTGTAGTCAAGATGATTGCGTCCACTTCATGACGGCAAGCTTTCTCATATGCCGAATCAAACCATTTGATGCGCCGTCTCTCTCTCTGGATGGACAAGCATATCTTTTTGAGACGGCCAACACCCTCATAGTCGACAATCTCTCCCCCCTGTACATAGTCAATCGGAATGCCATAATCAACTGGCAAGTTACTATTCTCGGGCAAATAGAGGATCGGATTATGGCCTTGTTTCTGGAGTTCCCGGATGATGAGACGGTCAAATTCCTGTTCAAATCCACCTGTCGTTTTGACAGTCTCTAAAATAGCTACGCGCATGATTACTTCTCCGATCTCTGTAATTCATAAAGTTTCAAGTACTTCAACATCGTGTAGAAAAAATGGTTGAAGCACATATACACACCCATCCATCCGTCCAGAAAGCCAGCTCTCAAGATAAACATCTTGAAAAAGCCTCCTAAGCTATGAAAAAAAATATTGCTCAGGGAAGTTTTTTTACCACGGCGATAAGCATCCACAGCCCAGATTGTCGTATACTGGCACAGTTTCCCTTCCCAATGCTGCCAATTCTTATAGGTATAATGCTCAAGGTGTCCAGGCATCTGTTTCATTGGCAAATCACACTGTGGCCGCTCATGAACTTTATGGATCCAATGTACTGATGTACGTGGAAACATACGGGCTACATAGTCCGGTTTTAAGACGCCGTGATTGAATTTCGTGCCAAATGCCACAGATTTTCGTTCCATAAGATATTGGCACGGCTCTGTTTCTTCTTGTAAGATACTTCGTATAGCCTTTGCCATCTTCACATCGATACGCTCATCCGCATCGAGATACAGTACCCAGTCGGCTTTCGTCTGCTCTAGAGCAAAATTACGCTGTGCCGAGAAGTCATCTGTCCAAGCGCGGAAGCTGACCTTTGCGCCGTGTTCCTTTGCCAAGTCAACAGTCCGGTCCGTGCTGCCCGAATCGATGATGATGACCTCGTCCGTGCACTTCTTGGCATTCTCCACTACCGAGACAATATTCTCTTCTTCATTGTGCGTCAGGATCAAGATAGCCAGTGAGCTCATATTCCCCTCGTTTTCTCGTCATTTCAACAGTGCATGGACCTTCTCTGCGATAGAAGCGTCGACTTCATCGAGCAGGGCATAGCGCTTGCGGTAGTTGGCACGCTTGCGCGTCGGGACTTCTTCCATGGTCTTGCGGTATTCCGTCATCGGCAGCTCATAGAAGCGCTGGTCGGCACAGGGACGGCCGCCCGACTCCTTCCAGAAGTCGCTGAAGCTCGTCTTGAGCTTGCGGTCGCGGCGGATGTGGTTGTTCGCATAGTAGCCGTAGTTCGTGACGGCGTAGATGTGCTTGAGGCCGAGGGCCTTGGCCACCTCCTGCGTCGCATGCAGGATGAAGTTCTTCGTGCGGTAGGCGTGGCAGCGCTTCGTGACCGTCTTAACGATGTCCTTGGCATTCTCCATATTCGGCCCTTGCATGGCACCAATCCAGAGTGCCCATTCGCCGGCTTTGTTTGGCGCAATCCAGAACATCATCTGGTAGAGGTCTGCATCATCGAGGCGCAGAACAACAGAAAGCAGTCCTTCTTTGCGCTGACCGGGATGATAGAAGAGCTCGAAGCGCAGATGGCCACCTTCATCATGGCTCTCCCAAAGCACATAATGTTTCTTCCCATAAAGGCCCAGGAACACCTCTTCCTTGAGATGCTTCGCCAGATAGTCCATATGCTGCTCAACGAGCTTAGCACGCTCATCGAATGTCGATTTGTTGTAGAAAAAGGCACGCGTCGGCTGCTCATAGACAAAAGGATATTCCTCTGCCATCTTGCAGAGAAGCACATCGCTCGTGAAGAACTGATGCAGGCGTTTCATGCGCCCCATGTTCAAAAGGCAGCGACCGACAAAAACCACCATGCGCCTGGCTTCGCGCGGATTTTCTGTATTGTAGATTTTCTTTCCTAAACTTATATAGTCCAGCATGCATTCCATTCCTTATATGTATTCTACAAGATGACCTCGTCATCCTTCTCATCATAAGTTTACTCTAAACAAGTCCATTGTGCAAATAAAAAGCCCTGTCTTTCGACAGAGCTTTAAAACTTCCTATTCGCCTATATTTTTTGAACGAGGTCCAGCAGGCTCCCGCCCTCGTAGCGCAGGCCTTTGAGGCCGGCGTTCTTGGCGCAGAGCATGTCGCCGTCGCTGTCGCCGACGAAGTAGGACTTCGCGCGGTCGATGTGGAAGCGGGCGCAGGCGGCGTCGATGAGGCCGGTGGCGGGCTTGCGGCAGCTGCATGTCTTGGTGTAGGCGGGCACGGTGCCCTCGGGGTGGTGCGGGCAGTAGTAGAGGGCGTCTAGGTGGGCGCCGACTTTCTGGAGCTCGCTGTTCATCCAGTCGTAGACGTGCTGGACGTCGCTCTCGGGGTAGTAGCCGCGGGCGACGCCGGACTGGTTCGTCACGAGGATGGCAAGGTAGCCGCGGTCGTTGACATGACGGATGGCCTCTTTGGCGTCGGGAATCCAGATGAAGTCTTCGGGACGGTGAAGGTAGTGAATGTCGACGTTGAGGGTGCCGTCGCGGTCAAAGAAGACGGCTTTATTTTCCATACTCATAGTAACCGCCGTTGTCGAGGAAGGTCACGTACTCTTTGACGGCTTCGTCCATGTCGGTGAAGCCCTGGTCGTAGCCGGCGGCGAGCAGGTGGGTCGGGTCGGACTCGGTGAAGTTCTGGTACTTGCCCTTGAGGACCTCGGGGAAGTCGCGGTAGGCAATCTCGCCCTTGCCCATGGCCTTGATGACGGCCTTGGCTACTTCGTTGTAGCTGTGGGCATGGCCGGTGCCGCAGTTGTAGATGCCGGACGGGCCGTGGTTCTCCCAGAACCAGAGGTTGACGCGCACGACGTCCTTGACGTAGACGAAGTCGCGGCGCTGCTCGCCGTCCTCGACGGGCTTGCCGGCAATCTCGCCCCAGCCGCGGAACAGGCGTGCCTTGCCCGTCTCGTTGATCTGGTTGTAGAGCTGGTAGAAGATGGAGGCCATCTTGCCCTTGTGGTGCTCCTGCGGGCCATAGACATTGAAGTACTTGAGGCCGACAATCTGGCTATGGGCCTCAGGCATGACCTGGCGCACGTAGCGGTCAAAGGCGAGCTTCGAGAAGGCGTACGGATTCAGGGCGTCCTCGCACTCGTCGCCCTCGCGGAAACCGTTCTTGCCGCCGCCGTACGTCGAAGCGGACGAGGCGTACATGAACGGGATGCGGTGCTGCAGGCAGAAGTGCAGCAGGGACTTGGAGTACTCGTAGTTCGTGCGCATCATGAAGTTGACGTCATACTCCATCGTGTCGGAGCAGGCGCCCTCGTGGAAGACGGCGTCGATGTCCGTGCCGTCGAAGTCGTCATCCTCGATGCTCTGAAGGAAGTCGTCCTTGTACTGGTAGTCGATGAACTGCAGGCCGCGGAGGTTCTTGTAGTTCTGGCCATCCTTGAGGTCGTCGACGATCAGGATGTCCGTGCGACCGCGGCGGTTGAGTTCTTTGACGATATTGCTGCCGATGAAACCGGCACCACCTGTTACGATAATCATGTGGAATTCCTCCTGTATCCTATCACAAAGTGACTGTTTACTGTATTATTCACCCCGAAGCACGGCCATAAGCTCGTCGCGGCTGACGGCGTAGGTGCCGAGCTTGGCGACGACGACGCTGGCGGCGAGGTTGGCCATGTAGGCGCCGTCGCGCGGCGCGAGGCCGCCGGCTAAGGCCATGGCGAAGACGGCGATGACGGTGTCGCCGGCACCGGAAACGTCGAAGACCTCCTGTGCCTTCGTCGGGATGTGGACGACTTCTTCCTCGCGCACGAGCGAGAGGCCTTCTTCGGAGCGCGTGACGATGACGTTGCGCAGCTTGAACTTGCGCATAACGTAGTGCGCGGCCTTCTCGACGGCCTTGTCCTCATTGCGGATGGGCTCGAGGAGCACCGAATTGATTTCCTTGAGGTTCGGCGTGATGTAGTCGGCGTGCGCATACTTGGCCCAGTTCGTGCCCTTCGGGTCGACGACGACGGGCACGCCATGGGCGTGGCAGGCCTGGATGATCTTCTGGCAGTTCTGCTCGGTGCAGGAGCCCTTGCCGTAGTCGGAAATGATCACGCAGTCGAGGCTCTCGTTGAGCTTCTGGTTGATGTAGTGGAGGAAGCGGTCGGCATAGGGACCGGTGATTGGTGCGGACTCCTCGAAGTCGAGGCGCATCATCTGCTGATGGCCGCCGATGACGCGGAGTTTCGTCGTCGTCGGGCGGTCAGTCGTGATGAGGCCGTGGTAATCGATGCCGCGGGCCGTGAATTTATCGAGCAGGCTCTGGCAGTGGTAATCCTCGCCGACGAAGCCCGCGATGCTCGTCTCACAGCCGAGCAGGGCGAGGTTGTGGGCGACGTTGGCCGCGCCGCCCAGGGTCTCCTTCGTCTCGAGCACGTGCGTGATTGGCACAGGCGCCTCGGGCGAGATGCGCGTGACCTCGCCATAGTAATACTTGTCGAGCATGACATCGCCGACGACGAGGATCTTGCAGCGCGCGGTGCGCTGGGCGACAAAATCATAAAGCTGTTCGTTTTCCATTGGACACCTCTCAATACATCCCAAGCGTAAAGGCTCAAAATCTCAAAGTTCAATGACGCGGCACTTGTAGTCGCCCGGATGGGGCGGCCACTCGTAGGCCGGCGCGCCGTCGTGGGCCGCGAGGAGTTCCTCCGCGTACTTCATGACGGTGTCTACAGGGATATTCTTCATGCAGGCCATGTTATCCTGCCCCTTGCGCGGACATTCATGGATGCCGCAGGGGTGGCAGGGCTCGGGCGTCTTGATGAGGACGTCTTTGCCGTCGTACGGGTAAAAGGTCGGCACGGGACTCGCGCCAAACATCGTGACGATGGGCACGTTCATGGCGACGCCGACGTGCATCGGGCCGGAGTCGGTCGTGAGGAAGAGCGAGCAGCGCCGCAAGAGGCCTGCGAGCACGGTCAGGCTGACCTTGCCCGTGAAGACGTGGACATGCCCCTGCTCCTCCATCTGCGCGCGGCATTTCTCGACGAGCGGCACGTCGGTCGGACCGCCCATGAAGGCGACGTCGTACCCCTCACGGATGAAGCGGTCGGCGCAGGCGGCAAAGTAGCTGTCGAGCCAGCGCTTCGTCTGCCAGCTCGCGCCGATGTTGAAGGCGATGACCTTGGCCTTGGGCGCGAATTCCTGCTGCCAGAGTGCGGCGGCCTTTGCCTCCTCCTCTGGCGGCAGCATCATCTCGAGGCCGCGGTCGTCGATGGTCTTGACGCCGACGGCCTCCTTGAGCACGTCGAGGTGACAGAGCACCTGATGCTTGACGAGTTCGGGTGGCGTGTCGGCCATGGCGCGGTTCGGCATGACCTTGTCAAAGAAGCGCTTGAAGCCGGGCTGCGAGTAGCCGACGATGCGCTTGCCGCCCGAGAAGGCGGCGATGGCCGAAGCGCGTTCATTGCGGTGGAAGTTGATGACGAGGTCGAAGTGGCGCGCGCGGATTTTCCGGATGAAGCGCACGAGGGCGAGGAGGCCCTTGTCCTTGCCGTGCTTATCGATGAGGATGCACTCGTCGAGGTTCTCGTTACAGCGCACGAGGTCGCCGAGCGGCTTGTCCGTCAAGAGCGCGATGTGCGCCTCGGGATAGTTCGTCCGCAGCGTGCGCAGGGCCGGCGTCACGAGCATGAGGTCGCCGATGTGCATCGTGTTGATGACGAGGATATTCTTGTACATAGAAACTTCCTTCTAGACTTTTTGACTTCAGATGGTGACGGCGTTGAGCGCTGGCACCAATGCTTTAAGCTTCTCTTCGACCTGCTCAGGCTTGATGACGGCCATGCAGTCGTGGCCGAGTGGGCAGACGCGCTTCATGCACTCGCGGCAGTCGCGGTCGACGACGAGCAGGTTCTCCATCTGCCCGTAGGGGCCTGTGCGGCGCGGGTACGTCGGGCCCATGAGCATGACGGTCTTAGCGCCGATGCCGACGGCGAGATGCGTCGGGCCCGTGTCGCCGCCGACGACGGCCGCCGACTGCTGGAAGAGGTAAGCGAGCTGCTTGAAATTGAGCTTGCCGACGAGGTCGATCGGCGGGATGTCCATCTTGGCCGCAATCTCGGCGGCCTTCTGCGTCTCGACGGGGCCGCTGCCGACGAGCACGGGAATGATGCCGTGGTTGTAGAGCCAGTCGCCGAGCATGGCAAAGTGCCCGTCCGGCCAGCATTTTGTCGGCCAGCTGGCACCGACGACGAGCACGGTGTAGGGATTCGCCATATTGGCGCCGGCCTGCGCGACGATCTGGCGCGTGAGCTGCTGCTCGCGCTCTGGCACGCGGACGGGCAGGCGCACTTCCTTGACCGCGCAGCCGATGGCGCGCGCCGTGTCGAGGTAGCGCTCGATGACGTGGTCGTGGCAGTGCGGGCCGATGACGGGCTTCGAGATGAGCTGGCTGCCCTCGCGCATGTTCCACATGCCGTACTTCTGCCCTTTCGGGGCCTTAGCGAGCGCGGCGACGGCCGCCGACTTGAAGAGGCCCTGCAGGTCGAGCACGATGTCGTAGTCGCGCGCCTGTATCTTCCTGCGCAGCGGCAGGAAGTTCTGCAGGAAGCCCTTGACGCTGCGGAACTTCTTCTTCTCGAAGACGATGATCTCGTCGACGCAGGCGGCCATCGCAACGATGTCGTAGGCCGGCGGCTCGACGACCCAGGTCAGGTGGGCATCGGGATACGTCTCCTTGATGGCGTAGCTCACGGGCAGGGCGTGGATGACGTCGCCGATGGAGCTCATCTTGACGATCAGGATATTCTTCACAGCTGGCTCATTCCTCCCCTTCCTGTTCCTGTAGTTGTTCAATCTTCTTGATGACGTTTGTCGTCGAGCGGCCGGCGACCATCTGGACGAACTCGACGCGGCCGCCGTAGCTCTGGACGATCTTGGCCTCGGGCAGTGTCTCGAGCGTGTAGTCGCCGCCCTTGACGTAGACGTCGGGGCGGACCTTGGCGATGATGGTCTCGGCCGTCTTCTCGCCGAACAGCACGACGTAGTCGACAGCCTTGAGTGCGCCGACGACCTCGGCGCGGTCGAGCTCGCCGTTGATGGGGCGCGCGGGGCCCTTGTTGCCGCGCACGGATGCATCCGTATTGAGGCCGAGCACGAGGCAGTCGCCGAAGGAGCGCGCCTTCTCGAGGTAGCGCACGTGGCCGGCGTGCAGGATGTCGAAGCAACCGTTCGTGAAGACGATCTTCTGTCCGGCGCGGTGCAAGATCTCGCAGAGTCGCTCGATATCATTGGGGTCAATCAGCATGGTATTTCCTCACTTTGACGTGTATTCTTCTCTTGATTTCTCGATGGCCTCGGCGAGCTCGCGCACGGAGACGGTGCTCGTGCCGAGCTTGCGCACGGCGATGCCGCTCGCGATGTTGCTGAGGCGCGCGGCCGTGGCCGGCGCGATGCCGGCGGCGAGCGCGAGGATGACGGCCGCGACGCAGGTGTCGCCGGCGCCGGAGACGTCGAAGACCTCGCTCTTGTCGGAGACGGGGATCTCGTGGACGGCGCCGTGCTCAACGAGGACCATGCCGAGCTCGCCGCGCGTCACGAGGACGCCTTTAGCCGCGAGCTCCTGACGGAGTTCCTCTGCCGCCCTGACAATGTCCTCCGTCGTCACAAGCTCGCGGCCCATGGCCGCGGCAATCTCAGCATCGTTCTGCTTGACGTAGCCGATGCCATGGAAGCGGCGAACGGCGTAGCGCGAGTCGACAATGCTCGGGATGCCCTTGGCCTGGCAATAGTCGATGAGCAGGGACTGGAGCCCTTCGGTGACGGTGCCAGAGCCGTAGTCGCTGATGACGACGCCTTCGACAGTCGGCAGGATGGACTTGATGTAGGCGCGCAGTTCCGCCTCGACGGCCGGGGCCATCGGCGCCTTGCTCTCCCTGTCGATGCGCACGATCTGCTGGCTGACCGTCGCGCGGCCGCCCGCGATGATGCGCGTCTTGGAGATGGTCGGCCGCGAATCGTCGGCGATGAGGCCGCGTACATCCGCTCCATTCGCGGCGAGAATCTCGCGCAGTCCGTCGGCGCTCTTGTCTCTGCCGACGAGTCCGACGGCATGGACCTTGCCGCCGAGCGTCGCGATGTTGTTGACGACATTGGCCGCGCCGCCCGCGACGACCTTCTCGCCGGCCTGCTCGAGCACGAGCACCGGGGCCTCGCGCGAGATGCGCGAGATGCGGCCGTCGAGGTAGATGTCGGCGACCATGTCGCCGATGACGAGGATGTCTCTGCCCTGCATGCCGGACAGGGCATCATGGTATTCCTGCTGCAACGCATTCATCCTTTCTCTTGTTTACCTGCCCTGCATCAGATTGGCAAGAAGCGCCACTTGACCTTCCAGGTCTTGTCGCGGCCCTCGTAGTGGAAGATGACCTGCGAGCAGTGCATGTCGTGGAACCAGTAGTAGTCGAACTTGCGCCAGGACTGATTGTCCACATCGTACTTCGAGCCGAAGGCCACGCGGTTGTTCTCGTCGATGCGGTAGCTGAAGCCAGCCTCGAACTTACGCGAGTAGTCATCGTTGTCGAAGTCGAATGGCGAGTTCTCGCGGTTGTTCTTCTGGTAGCGGTAGGCGCCGTAACCCGACCAGCGGTCGTCGAAGTCCTTCGTCAGCGTCGCATCGTAGTTGAGGCCGTTGTAATGGGCATTGTTGTACGACTCATGCGTGACCTCATAGCTCGTGCTGAGGTTGAGCTTCCAGCCCTCAAAGCGGATCGGGTCGTAGCTGAGGCCCACGTTGTACATCTTGTGGTTACTCTTGACCGCACCCTGCTTCCAGCGGCCGTACTCGCCGTTAATGCTGTAGTGGAACGGCGAATTGCCGATGCGCGCCGTGTGGCCGACGAGCAGCGACGGCTGCTTCTTGATCCAGTTGTCGTCGCTGTCGTCGAAGTAGCCCTGCGTCACGCGCGCGTAGTTGCCCGCATTTTCCCAGTTGACGTTGAACTCATTGCGCCAGTCCTTCTTTGTCGTGTAGCGGATATTCTCGTTAGCCGTGACCTTCTTGGCAATCGGCTGATGGAAGTTCTGACGGATCCAGAGTCCGTTCGTCTTGTCGTAGCCGAAGCGCGGGAACCAGTCGGAGACGGTCGTGTCTTTCTTGAGGTCGACTTCGTACTGTGACTTCGACAGGAAGGTCAGGCCCTTGATTTTGAAGCGGACGTTGTGCAGGACCATCTTGTCGTCAGGATAAATCTCGATCTTGCGCGCGTAGAGGCTGTAGTCCGGGTTGATGGCACTGCACTTCGTCTTCGTGCCGTCGTAGACGATGATCTTGTCGGGGTAGAACTCGAACTTCTTGCCCGTCATGTAGTTCTCGGCGACCTTGCCCTTGGCGCTCTCCATCGAGCCCGTACGCGTGCGGTAGTTGTAGTTCGTCTCGAAGCCATCGAGCATGACCTCAGTCTGGCCCGGCGTGAACTGCAGCATGTGACCTTTGCCCGGGATGTGGATGCGCTCCTCGATGGTATTGCCGTCGACGTTCTCGCCCTCGAAGCGGTGCTGGTCGAGCTGCGTGACCTTGACCTTGCCCTTGGCCGTGAAGTCGCCCGTCACCTGGTTCCACGTGAGGTCGTCGCCCTCGAAGGCGACCGGCGCGGCCTTCGTCGGGTCAATCGGGTAGCGCAGGTGCTTGCTCATCTCCTCGGTGTCGGCCTTGAGCTGCTCCTTCTCGGGGTTCGGCTTCTGGGCGCGCGCGGCGCGGTGCTCGTTCTCGAGGTAGTCGAGCAGCCCCAGACTCGTATCGGAATCGGAATGATACGTCGCGGCGCTCGCCGTGCCCGCTGCTGCCGGCAGGATGAGGGCCGTGACCATCAGACCTGATAAAATCTTCGTTGCTGATTTCATCCAGTAAAATCTCCATTCTATAGGTATAAAGACTGCTACCTTTTATAGTACATCATCGCCGCGATGAGCGCAAATCTTATGGCTTCTCAGCGGTCTCCACGGTATCCTGAAGCGTCTCATTGAGGCTGCCCGTGCGGTAGCCGAGCAGGTCGAGCGCCGTGTAGGCAAAGCCGATGTGCTTGAAATAGGCCGCCGTCTCTTCGCGCAGCCCTTTCTCGAGGAAGCGCGGGATGTTCTCGGGCACGAGCTCAATGCGCGCAACCTCGCCATGCGCGCGCACGCGCAGCTGGCGGAAGCCCTTCGCCATGAGGAATTCCTCGGCGCGGTTGACGCGCGCGAGCCCCTCCGGCGTCAGCGCCGTGCCGTACGGGAAGCGCGAGGCCAGGCAGGCAAACGACGGCTTGTCCCAGGTCGGCAGCCCGAGCGCCTTGGAGAGCGCACGGATATCGGCCTTGCGCATACCTGCCTCATGCAGCGGGCTCACGATGGCGAGCTCTTTGAGCGCCTTGTGCCCCGGGCGGTAGTCGCCGTCATCGTCGAGGTTTGAGCCGTCGACGACGGCCGCGAGCCCCCGCTCCGCCGCGAGCTCCTTCATGTGCGTGAACAGCGCGTGCTTGCAGTAGTAGCAGCGGTCCTCGGGGTTCTCCTCGACATGCGGCACCGTGAGGATTGGGAACGGCACCGTGTGGTGCTCAATGCCCTCTTTCGCGCAGAACGCTTTGGCATCATCGACGTCGCGCTGCGGCACAAAGTCAGAAGCCGCGGTGAGCGCGACGGCTTTGTCGCCGAGTACGTCGTGCGCGACCTTGACGAGGAACGTCGAGTCGACGCCGCTCGAGAAGGCCACGGCGACGCTGCCGAGCTGCTGCAGGATGGATTGCAGCTTGTCGTATTTCTGGCGAAGCGGCTCAGGGAAAGAATTTATAGAGGTCATGGGAATCACCTTTCTTTTGGGGATCAATTACGCCTGTGGCTTCAACAGGCCGTTCTGGTAGGCGAGCAGCAGATTGTAGAGGTCTGTGATCTCGTCCTGGATGACGCGGCCCTGGTCGGTGTCGCCAACGGTGTTGTGGCACGACTGGAGTTCAATCGTCTCGGAGACGGACTCGATGTCGTGGTTGGCGCGGAGCGCCTCGCGGACGTCGGCGATGCGCTGGTGCTCGAGCAGGCGCAGGCCGCGCGAATTCGAGATCAGGGTATAGCCGGAGATGCCCGTCTTCTTGTGGTAGGCGCGGCAGAAGCCGCCGTCGATGATGATGGCGCGGCCGCCGGCCTTGACGGGGCTCTCGCCCTTCCTGACCTTGACGGGCACATGGCCGTTGATGATGTGGCCGCGCTTCGGGTCGAGGCCGAACTCCTGCAGGACGCGCTCGCAGCAGTCCACCGTGTCGATGTAGCGGTAGTACGGGTCGGACGGCTCCTTCCAGGTGCTCTCGTCGGCGATCAGCGCGCGCTCGAACGTCTTGAACTCGCGCCCCGACGTCGGCGAGAGCCTGCCGCACCAGAGGAAGTACATGAAGTCGAGGGCGCGCGGCGTGCCGTGCAGCCAGGCCTCGCGTGCGCGCTGCTCGCAGAAGTCGAACCAGCCACGACCGCGGTACTCCTTGCCCTCGAAGCGTATCGTGCGGAACGTGCCGTCTTCGTTCAGAGGCACGCAGCCGTGGAACAGCAGATTGCCGTTGCAACAGGTGTAGAGATTGCCCTTCTGGTAGAGGTAGTCGACGTGGCGGCGCAGGACGGCGCTCTCCGTGAAGTAGGAGCGCAGGTCCTCAATGATCTCCTGCTCCTTATCGGTCAGCTCGTAGACGTCCGCCTCCGTGCAGGACTCGTCGATTGTCGGGAAGTAGGCGCTCTCGAGCTCGTAGCGCCGGCCGTCACCGAGCCGCGCGTACGAGGAGCGGAAGTCAATCTGGTGGAGCAGCCGGCGGCTCTCCATCTGGAAGTCGGGGTTGCGCGCGATGAGCTGGCCCTCGAGCTTGAACATCATGATGGTGATGGCGCGCTCCGCGGCCTTCAAGGGGGCCTCGTCGGGGTAGATATGTGAGGCGAACGTCGTCAGTGGCCGCAGGCTGATGCCGTAGCCGCGCTCGAGCACGTCGGTATTCTGATAGCGCAGGGAGTTGCGCACGACAGTCGCGATGCAGGCCTCGCTGCCGAGCGCCGCGCCCATCCAGAGCACATCGTGGTTGCCCCACTGGATGTCGACGGCGGGATGCTCCATGAGCAGGTTGAGGATGGCGTCGGGCCGGTTGCCGCGGTCGAAGAAGTCGCCGACGATGTGAAGCCGGTCGACAGCCAGCCGCTTGATCAGCACGGTGAACGCCTCGATGAAGTCGGCGCCGCTGTCGATCTGCACGATGGTATTGAGGAGCTTCTTGAGGTAGATGAACTGCGCCTGGTCGGCCTCGGGGTGCGTGTTCATGAGCTCGACGATGACCGAGGCATACCGGTCGGGGATGAAACCGCTGACCTTCGAGGCCGGGTACTTGTAGCTCATGAGCTTGGCGAGCTCGAGCAGCCGCCCGAGATTCTCGCGGTACCACGACGGCGTCGCGCGCCGCTCCGCGCGCATCTGGTCGATCTTCTCCTTCGGGTAGTAAATGAGCGTGCAGAACTCGGCCTTCTCTTCCTCCGTCAGTCGCACGCCGAAGACGTAGTCGACCTTCTCGCGGATGACGCCGGAACAGTTGTTGAGGATGTGGAAGAACGAGGCGTACTCGCCGTGCAGGTCGCTCATGAAGTGCTCGATGCCCTTCGGCAGCGAGAGGTACGACTGCAGGTAGATGAGCTTCTCGTAAACGGCTTCCTTCGTCGGGTACTTCTCTGCCATGAGGCGCAGGATCTTGCTCGTCTTTTTCTTGTTCGTGCGATAATCCGTCATATTGACTCCCCTTCCCTAACCTATCCCCTGAATCTTTAATCTCTCAACTTCTCAGCTCAAAAACGAAAAATGCGTGCGCAGGCCGTAGCAGAGCAGCACGGCCGCTATCGTGAAGAGGTACTCCGGCACCGAGCCGACCTTGAAGAGCCGGATGCCGACCTTGTGGTACGGCGTCAAGAGCGGCACCTTGCCGCAGACGGCGTCCTCGGCGATGTGCAAGAGGGCGCCGATGCAGATGTAGATGCCGATCGTCGTGAGGTCGGCCGTCGGCAGCGCCGTGAGCTGCCCCTCCTCGAGCCTGCTCAGGAAGAAGATGAGCCCGAGGTAGAGCATCGGCCAGTGCGACCAGCCGCGGTGGCGGCTGCGCCAGCTCCAGTAGTTGCCCGCGCGCGGGCTGCCCTCGACCTTGTCGGGAAAGATTGCCCCCGCCATGCTGTAGATGGTCAGCAGCATGTCGTCCGTAGCCGCGTAGACAATGACGCCCGTCAAGACCTGATGGTTGACCCATTTCATAAAGAACATTTCCTCCAAAGCACAGAATTCTACCTTCTATTCTACCAGATAATTCCAGGAAAACATATGACGGTTGGTGTTTTTTTGGACGCGCGCCACGTCATATAGTATACTATAAGATGACGGTACAGACTGAACGATAATCGATAATCGTATATGCTGAATCTATTGACTGGAAAGGACTCTGACCAGATGGATGATTATACTTGGGAAAAAACGATACGCAAGCGCCGCGTGCGGCGGCGCCGCCAGGCCCTGCTAGTCCTGATCCTCGTGATCCTCGCGCTCGGCGCCTTCTTTGGCTGGCATCTCTACGCACAGAAGCGCACGCCGGAGTACGCGCTCGAGCAGGCTGCGGTCGCCGTCCAGAAAAAGGACGCGGACCGCTTCCGCCACTACGTCAACCTCGACCTCGTGACCTCGCGCGGCTACGACGACCTGACGGCCGACCTGCTCTCCTACGACACGACGCTGACGGCGGTCAACAAGGCCGCCTACGAGAAGTTCTACATCACGGTCAAGCCGCAGCTCACGAGCGGCACGCAGGACACGATCCTGCGGCGCGTGAGCTCGGGCGAATGGAGCCTGCCTGAGGGCACGGACATCCTCAAGGGCCGCCAGCTCGGCATCGACTACGAGCGCTTCCTCGCGCGCAGCCAGCTGCGCAACACCTCATTCGTCGGCATCGGCAAGGTCACCGAGGACGGCACGACGGCGACGGCGGAGATTGAGGTCCGCGACGACTGGACGGGCACGAACTTCACGCTCGAGGCCGCGATGGAGCAGGCGACGGACGGCCACTGGCAGGTCACTTACCTCAAGAACTACCGCGACTACCTCGACGCCGTCACGCCGCTGCACAACGAGGACATCGCCAAGTACAGCGACGCGACGAAGAACATCGTCGCCGCCTACAACGAGAAGCTCGCCGCCTACAAGCTGCGCTTCAACGCGCTGAGCAAGACGAACTCCGGCACGTTCACGGCGGAGCAGAAGGCAGGCCTTGAAGCCCTGATCGAGCAGGAAGTCATCCCGACGCTCAAAGCGCGCCAGCAGGAACTCGCGAGCGTCGAGGTGCCCGCCGGCGCCCGCTACCTCGCCGACCAGCGCCAGCGGGCCACAGAGCTGACGCTCGAGGCCTGGCAGCACTTCCTCACGGGCATCAAGAACGACGATCCCGATGAGCTCGCCCTCGCGGAGACGCTCAACAAGCAGGAGCTCGCCGTCGACCTGCGCGTCGACGACATCATCCGCCACACGGCCATCAGCCGCAATATCCCAAATTTACCGTGACGCAATAAAAAAGGCCGCTCAAGCGAGCGGTCTTTTTTATTGCGTCATACCATCATGGCTTATGGATCTTGTACATCGCTGCGTACATCGTCGGCAGCACCAAGAGCGTCAGCACGGTGGCGACGAGCAGGCCGCTGGCGATGGCGACGGCCATCGGCCCCCAGAACGTGCTCGGCATCAGCGGCAGCATGCCAAGGATGGCCGCTGCGGCCGTCAGCATGATGGGCCGGAAGCGCAGCACGGCGGAGTCGACGACGGCATCCCACGGCGTTTCGCCCGCCTCCAGATGCTTCTGGATCTGGTCGATGAGGATGACCGAGTTGCGGATGATCATGCCGGAGAGCGCCAAGACACCGAGGATGGCGACAAAGCCCATGGCCTTGTCGAGCACGAGCATGCCGATGGCCACGCCTATGATGCCGAGCGGCGCCGTCAGGATGGTCAAGAGCATGTCCTTGAAACTGCGGAGCTGGAACATCAGGAGCGTCATGATCAGAAAGACCATGACCGGGATGGGCTTGACGAGGAAGCCGACCGACTTGTTGCTGTCCTCGAGTGTGCCGGCCTCCTCGATGGAGCAGCCGAGCGGCAGGCTCGCGCGCAGGTCCTTCGTCGCATCATAGGCCTTCTTCGTCGCGTCGTTGGCCGTGCCCGTCTTGACGTCGGCACTGACCGTGACGGTCGGCATGAGCCCGTAACGCTTGATTAGCCCGTCCTCGCCTTCGTACGAGATTTTGGCAATCTGGTCAAGCGTCACGTAGCCGGCCTGGCCGAGGTAAATCGGCAGGTCCTTGAGCTCGGCGATGTCCTCGCGGTCGACGGCGGCGAGGCGCAGCTCGATGTCGATCGTGCGGTCACCCGTGTAGAACTCCGCCGCCTTGGCGCCCGTGATCTCCGTGTAGAGCATCTGCGAGACCGCCTGCGTCGTCACGCCCATGCTGCGCAGCTTGTCCTGGTCAAGCTCGAGGTGAACGACCTTGCTCTTCTGGCCCCAGTCCATCTGGATGTTCGTGTTGTTGGGGTCCTCGGCGAGGATGTCGGCGACCTGCGCTGCCGTCTCCTTGGCCTGCTCGACCGTGTAGCCCGAGACGCGCAGCATGACGGGGTGGTCGGCCGGCGGGCCGGTCTGGATGAACTGGATGTTGCCGCTGACATCGGAGAATTCATCGGCAAAGGCATCCTGCAGGTCCTTAGCCAAAGCCTCGCGGGCCGCCGTGTCCTTCGCGACGATGACGAATTGCGAACAGTTGTCGGCGTCCGCCTTCGGGTCGACCGTCAGCACGAAGCGCGGCGCGTACTGGCCGACGTAGTACGAGTAGTTCTCAAGCTTGTCCGACCGCTCTTGCAGGAAGTCCGACATTCGGTCGCAGACGGCCTGCGAGGCCGCCATCGACGAGCCCTCCGGCAGCTTGAGCTCCACGAGGATCTCCGGCCGCAGCGACGGCGGGAAGAACTCCTGCTTGATGAACTTCATCATGAAGAGCGAGACGAAGAACACGCAGGCCGTCGCAATGAGCACGACCTTGCGGTGCGTCAGGAAGAACGTGAGCACCTTGCGGAAATACGTGTAGAAGCGGCTCTGATACGGGTCGATCTTGCCTGCCGCGTCCTTCTTGACCTCGACGCGAATCAGGTAGTAGCCGTAGAGCGGCGCGACCATGACCGAGACAATCCACGAGAGCAGGAGGGCCGTCGCGATGACGGGGAACAGGGCGCTGCAGAACTCGCTGGCCATGCCCTTCGCAAAGGCGACGGGGATGAAGCCGCAACAGGTAATCAGCGTGCCCGTCAGCATCGGCTTGGCCGTCGCGCGGAAGGCGTAGCAGGCCGCGTCGAAGCGGCTGTTGCCCATCTCGAGCTTGACGCTCATCATCTCGACGGCAATGATCGCATCGTCGACGAGCAGGCCGAGCGCGATGATAAGCGAGCCCAGCGAGACCTTGTGCAGGTCGATGCCGACGGCGTACATGACGACGAAGACGCCGCAGAGCACGAGCGGGATACAGCCCGCGACGACGAGGCCCGTGCGGAAGCCGAGCGAGAGGAAGCTCACGGCCAGCACGATGATGATGGCCTCGACGAGCGTCTTGACGAAGTCGTGGATGGACTCCGCGACGACGCTCGGCTGGTCGGAGACCTGATGGATCTCAAGGCCGAGGGGCAGGTCCTGCTGGATCTTGCCAATCGTCCCCTTGAGGTCATCGCCGAGCTTCAAGATATTGCCGCCGTCTTCCATCGAGACGGCGATGCCGATGGCCGGCTCGCCGTTGTAGTACATCTTTGGCGCGGCCGGCTCCTCATAGCGGCGCTCGACCTTGGCGATGTCGCCGAGCCGCAGGACCTTGCCGCCCGCGTTTATCGGCATCTGGCGGATGGCCTCGACATCGTCGAACTGCCCCGTCACGCGCACGTAGACGTTGTCGGAGTCCGTCTCGACCATGCCGGCCGGCGTCATATTGTTCTGCTGCGCGAGCGCATTGGAGATGACCTGCGGGCTGATGCCGAGCTCGGAGAGCTTGGCGCGGTCCATCTCGATGTAGACCTTCTCCTCCTGCTCGCCGATGAGCTCGACCTTCTGGACGCTCGGGATGTTGAGCAGCAGGCGCCGCGTCTTCTCGGCCTGCTGGCGCATCTCCTCGTAGGAGTAACCATCGCCCGTCACGGCGTAGAGCGAGCCGTAGACGTCATCAAAGCGGTCGTTGTAGTACGGGCCGTAGACGCCCTCTGGCAGCTCCGTCTTGACATCCTCGCAGAGGTTGCGCACATCTTTCCAGGTGTCGCGCACCTTCGCCTTCTCGACCTCGTCGGAGAGCTCGACGTAGATGATGGTCTGCCCGTCGCGCGTCTCACTCTTGATGTTGTCGAGGCCGCGCGTGTCCTGCAGCTTCTTCTCGAGCTTGTCCGTGACCTGCTCCTGCATCTCCTGTGCCGTCGCACCCGGCCAGGCAGCCGAGACGACCATCTGGCGTATCGTGAACTGCGGGTCCTCCATGCGGCCGAGCTTGTTGTAGGCGAAGATGCCGCCGATGGCCGTCACGACGATGAAGTACCAGACGAGGACCTTGTTCTTCAGGGCGACTTCTGTCAGATTCCTCATTTGTCCGCCTCCGTCCGCACGGCCTGACCTTCACGGAGCTTGTGGACGCCGGCCGTCACGACGACATCCGTCGGCGCGAGGCCATGCACGAGCACCGTGTTGTCGCCGAAATTCTCAACTTCGACGCTCTTCAAGGCGACGGTGTCGTCATCCGTGACGACCCAGACCTCGGGCGCGTCGCCCGTCTGGTAGATGGCCGAGAGCGGCAGCACGGAGCCAGCCGAGCTGCTGCCGCCTTCATGCGCCACCGCCACGCTAGCCGTCATGCCGAGCTGCATGCCCTCTGGAGGATTCGGTATGGAGACGCGCACCTTGTAGGTGCGCGAGGTGCTGTCCGCCATCGGCGCGACTTCGCGCACCGTGCCATTTACCTCCTGTGAGAGCGCCCAGAACGAGACCTTGACCGGCGTGCCGACCGCGACATCATCGATGCGGTTCTCCGGCACGGCGATCTCGACCTCGAGCTCGTCCGTCTGCACGAGCGTCATGACCGTCTGGCCGGCCGCGACGACCTGGCCTTCCTCGGCCTTGATCTCTGAGATGACGCCGTCAGCGCCAGCCGTCAGATTCGTGTAGCCGAGGGCGTTGTGGCCCTGCGCTGCTGTGGCGAGCGCCTGCTGATACGTCGCGAAGGCCGCATCGTAGTTGGCCTGGTACTGGTCGAGCACCGAGGCCGCGATGGCATCCTCTTGGTAGAGCTCACTGTAGCGCGCGAGATTGCGCTGCGCGAGGTCAAGCTGAGCGCGGGCCTGTGCGACCTGCGCGTCGCCGGCATTCGACTGCTGCACGACGTCCTTCGCGTTGATGACCATCAAAGTGTCACCCGCGCGCACGCGGCTGCCCTCCTGCACATTGCGCGAGAGGATTTGGCCGCCGACCTGAAAGGCGAGATTTGTCTCATAGCGGCCGCGCACGGTGCCGGCATACGTGCCCGTATCCGCTTCCGTGCCGCTGCCGGCCTGCTGTGTCTTGACGAGCGGCGCCTTCTCGACGGTCGCGGCCTTCTGGCCGCAGCCAGCCGCCGCGAGCGCCATGATGAGCGCCATGATGAGCGCCAGTCCTTTGCGATTATTCTGCATGGTCATCCCCCTTTGCCGGTCCCAGCGGCTGATCTTCCGGGATATCGCGCGCGAGTTTGCGGATGTCCGCGCGGCAGGCCCTGTCGACGAGATGGTCAAAGCCCTTGACGATGGTCTCGACGTCCGCGGGCGCCATGTCGGCCACGAGGTAGTCGACCCAGCGCTGGATGACATTGCGCAGGTAGGCGTGCTGCTCTTTGCCGTATTCCGTCAGGTAGACGTGCTTGGCCCGCTTGTCGCGCGCATCCTGCTCGCGGTAGACGAGCCCCTTCTTCTCGAGCATCGTCATCGTGCGCGTCACGACGGCCTTGTCGAGGTAGAGCATCGTCGCGAGCTCATCCTGCCGCGCGCCCTCGTGGTCGTAGATGCGCAAGAGCATGACGTACTCCGAGTACGTCAGATGCAGCTTCTCGCACGCCTCGACGACAAAGATCTGTGAGCGGCGGTGCAGCACCGAGAACCAGCGTCCTATATTGATATATTCATCCATGCAGCATTCCTCCCAAAAACTCCAAAAACTGCCCTATCCCCCGGGCAGACACATACTAGCAGATTGTCCAGTTGATTTCATCAACTATGACTATGATAATTGTAGCATATTGTATCATCGTGTTCAAGAACAGCCTTTCCCCCGCCGCCTGCTCTCGTAAAAATACCGTATACATACGAAAATCATATATTTTCTGGAAGCCAGCGTGTATAATGAGAGAGACTAAGCACAGAAAAAGGGGGATTTTTATGACCTGTCCAAAGGTCGGACACATCAATTTCCTGAATGTCCTGCCATTGACTTGGAGCTATGCGCACGGCGCAGCGGACGGGCTCCAGATTACGCGCGGCGTCCCGGCGGAGCTCAACAGCGACATCATCAACCACCGCCTCGACGTCAGCAATGTCTCATCCATCATATACGCCCGCCACAGCGAGGAGCTCGTCGTACTGCCGGATGTCTGCGTCTCGACGGACGGCGATGTCGAGAGCATCCTGCTCGCCTCGCGCAAGCCGATCGAGTCGCTGAAGGACGACAAGATCATCCTGACGGCCAAGTCGGCGACGTCGCACTGCCTCTTGAAGATCATCCTGCGCCTGGCCTACGGCGCCATCCCGAACTACTACGTGCGCCACATCACGCCGGAGGACCCAATCCCGGAAGACGCGACGGCCTCCCTTCTCATCGGCGACGATGCGCTCTGGCTCTACCACCATCCGCGCGAGGGCTTCTACTACTACGACCTCGGCCTCGAGTGGAAGAAGATGACGGGCAAGAAGATGGTCTACGCGCTCTGGGTCGCAAGCCGCCGCTTCGCCGAGAGCCAGCCGGAGGAACTGCAGCTCGTCTACAATCGCATCCATGGTGCCTTCCAGACCTTCCGGTCGGAAGCGTCTCGCAAGGATGCGGCCATCCGCGAGATCCTGCCGCAAAAGCCCGCCTTCACCTACGAGCAGCTCGAGGAATACCTCGGCCCCATCATCCGCTGGGACCTCACCGACGAGTACCTCGACGGGCTCAGGACGTTCTACAAGCTCGCCCACGAGATGAACCTCATCGACCACGTGCCCGAGATCGAGTTCGCCGCCGTGCAGCGCAACTGACCAGCACAAACGAATAGACACGAAAAAGACGCTTTGACCTTTAATGCCAGAGCGTCTTTTTTGTTGCTATCATCTATGCTTGTATCTCAGGACTGCGCATGCAATAGCTTTGCCTTGACGATGCGGCGCACGGATTCGTTGACGCGCTCCATCGGGATCGTGCCATCCTTTACTGCGTCGAGCAGGCCGAGGTAGACATCCGTCTCATGCGGGTACTCGTGGCAGACGAGCACGATGTCGCTGCCCGCCTCGACGGCCTTGACGCCGAGTTCGCGGAAGCTGTAATGCTTCGCGAGTGCACCCATCTCCACGTCATCCGTGATGATGAGGCCGCGGTAGCCGAGCTCGCCGCGCAGAAAATCCGTCTGGATTGCCTTCGAGAGGCTTGCGGGGTTCTCCGCATCGAGCGCCGGATAGCGCAGATGCGAGACGAGGATGAAGTAGTCCTCGGGTTGGCGCTCGTCGATGACCTTCTTAAAAGGCACGAGGTCGCGCTTCATGAGCTCGTCCTTCGTGGCCGTGATGGAGGAGATGTCCTCATGCGAGTCGACCGTGCTGCGGCCGATGCCCGGGAAGTGCTTGAGCGCGTACATCATGTGCTCCTGCTCGTAGCCCTGTGCGGCCGCCGCGACGAACTTTGCCGTCTGCTCGGGGTCGGAGCCAAACGAGCGCGCGTAGTCGCCGACATCGGCGACCGGCGCAAAGTTGACGTTGAAGCCGAGCTTCTTGAGCTTCTCCGCTGTCTGGCGGGCCGACTCCTCCGCGCGCGTGACCTCGCCGCTCCTGCCGATCTCCTGCTCCGACGGCGGCGGCGTCAGGAAGGACTTGCCACGCACGACCTGCCCGCCCTCCTCATCGACGCCGATGAAGAGCGGCACCTTCTGGTCGGCCTGCGCCTGCAGGTCGGCGATGAGTTTCTTCGTCTGGTCGGCTGACTCCATGTTGCGGTCGAACAGGATGACGCCGCCCATGTGATACTGATGCAGCATGTAGAGGCTGTCATCCGTGACCTCTGTCCCCTGGACGCCAATCATGACCATCTGGCCGACCTTCTCCGTCGTCGTCATCGAGTCGACGATCGCATTGACCTTGTCGTCGAGCGTCTGCTGCTTGGCCGGACTGCCCGTCCCATCGCTCTGCGCCTTGCCACAGCCTGCCATGACAAAGGCAGCTGACAGCGCCAGCACAGCGAGCAGTACGAGCGCAAAGCGCCCCGCATTCTTTTGCATCATCTCATCCCTCTCTGTTCTCTCATCTCTCACTCTTACTCAGATGACTCTATCTTATCACGGATTGGACGTTTCTTCATCCCCATCGCCGCGAAAGTGGAATGAGCCTGTCATGAGCATCAGCGATGAGAGGATCAGCTCCCGATCAGTCGGGATAGCCATGCCGCCAGATGCCTCCTGCAAGGCCTTCTTCTGCAGTGGCGTCTGATCGATCATTGGGTGGATGCTGCTGATGTAGACCATGATGGTCAGGCAGAAGTAGCAAAACGCGTCCTCGGACGCATCCGGGCACTGGTCGCACAGGATCGTGCAGAAGACCGGGAACGCCTCGTACATCGTGCGCTTGAAGGAGAGGATGTTCTCGTAGCGCGCCTTATTCTCGAGCGTGATGTGCAAGGAGAACAGCGCGAGCATCTTCTTGTTGGACAGCAAATGGTCCACGAGCCTCTCGCAGAACTCTCGCTGCGTAACGGGCTTGCCGATTGGGAACATCGCGCGGATGTCCTGATAGAAATCCTCCATCCTGCGGCTCAAGAGGTCGAGCAGCACTTCATCGCGCGACCGGTAGTAGGTGTAGATGGTCTGGCGTGTGAAGGAGACCTTCGCGCCGATGGTCGAGAACGTCACCATCTCGAGGCCGCCTTCCTCAAACAGCTCCCAGGCCGCATCGAGGATCTCCTGGCGACGCCTCTCTCGCTGCTCCTCCTTGCGCGCACGCTGAAATCCCATGCTATGACTTCCCTTCCTGTACTCGTCTATCCGTTTTGATACAACATTCCTTCGACTCTGTTCTACTCATTATAGTATAGATGAAAATAGCGTTCAAGATTAAGGCGATACATATCTTGAACACACTTCCATCCGCCATTTAATCGACACAATGCAAATTATTAATTGACAACATGCAAATTATAGGCTACAATACTAATTGACAGGACGGTTCAGAGGAACTGGAAAGGGAACATGGATACTTGCCAAAGAGTCTGGATCTCCTGCCGAAAGGTTCTTTGATTCAATTTCATAGAGGAGGAGATTCTTATGAAAAAGACTCTCGTATCCGCACTGACGACGGCTCTCGTTGTTGGCGCAGCAAGCACCACGTTTGCTGCTTCGAACCCGTTCTCGGATGTACCGGCTGCCCATTGGGCTTATGATGCCGTAGCTCAGCTCGCTGCTGATGGCGTCATCGAAGGCTATGGCGACACGACGTTCCGCGGCAACCAGAGCATCACGCGTTATGAGATGGCGCAGATGGTCGCAAAGGCCATGGCAAAGACGGATGTCTCCGCTGCCGATAAGGCCCTGATCGACAAGCTCGCTGCTGAGTTCTCTGATGAGCTCAACAACCTCGGCGTCCGCGTCAGCAACCTCGAGCGCAATGCCGACATGGTCAAGTGGAACGGCCAGGCACGTTACACGTATCGCAGCCTCCGCACGGAGCAGGAGAATGGCAGCAAAGATCGCGACAACTCCGATAAGCTGCTCTTACGTCTCGAGCCGAGCGCTGAAGTCAACGATCACTGGCATGTCAATGCCCGCCTTGATGCTACGACGGAGATGTCCGACGATAAAGGTGACGGCGACAACCATGACGAAGATAAAATCACACTCAAGCGTGTCTATGCACAGGGCAACTACAAGAACTTCCAGACGCAGCTCGGTAAATTTGGTCTCTACACGCCGGAGCAGGGCCTCGTCTTCGATTCTGATAACTCGATGTCCGGTGCCAATGTGACGTTCGGCAACGCGCTCAAGGCGACGATCTATGCAGGCCGCATTGATGTCTCCGATCAGGAAAAAGGTTATCAACTCAGTAATCGTGACTTCGATGATACGGCTAACATGCAGGGCATCACGCTCCAGTACGCAACGCCGGCTAGCAAGTGGTCGGGCGGTGCCGCTTATTATCACCTCAACACGAACGACTTCATCGGTCTGACGGATGGCCTCAACAATGGAGAAGGCTACACGAACGGCAAGAACGACGAAGATAACGCCAACATCTGGTCTGCAAACCTCGGCTATAACTTCGACAATACGAGCCGTCTGTTCGCGGCTTATGCCAACAACACGAGCGCCGATAACCTCGACAAATCGTGGCAGGCTATCTACAGCTACAAGGGCGCTCAGCCGGAGAACAAGAACACTTGGGGCGCTTATGCCGCTTATCGTTACCTCGGCACCTACACGTCGATTTTCGGCACGGAAGATGCGCAGGTCGTCGGTGCGAAGGGCTGGGAAATCGGTGCAAACTACACGCCATTCCACAATGTACTCGCTACGGCTAAGTACTTCAACGGCAAGGGCATCGATTCCGACCGCGACGTTGACACGCTCTGGGGTCGTATCCAGTTCTTCTTCTGATTTAACTATCCTCTGACAAGAAGCCGGACTGCGGCAGTCTCATCCTTCCGGTTGCCGGCAGTCCCCCACTTCTCTCTTATGTTTCTTTTGATCCTATAGACTTGCTATTATCCCGGACAGTTCCTGTCCGGGAACTTTTTTGCATTTTTTCAAAGAAAAAGTCCCTGCCCTCCACTCGGTCCGCGGTGGATGACAGGGACTTTCTCATATTTGGCTTATTGGCTTATTTGAAGAACATCGCGTAGTAGCCCGCTGCGAAGATGTAGAGGACGATCAGCGGCAGGATCCAGGTCGCGTAGAAGCGGATCCACTTCGGGAAGGCCGTGCCCTTGCCGGTATCGGCTTCCTTGATGAAGTTGTTCCAGCCCCAGCCGTAGCGGCTCGTGCAGAAGGCCAGATAGACGAGGCTGCCGAGCGGCAGCAGGTTGTTGCTGACGATGAAGTCCTCGAGGCTCAGGACATTCGAGCCCGGGCCGAACGGCGTGAAGCCGCTCCAGACATTGAAGCCCAGGACGCAGGGCATCGAGAGCAGGATGATGACGAGCATGCCCCAGCGGATGATGACCTTGCGGTCCTTGCGCAGGAGCTCAAGGAAGCAGCAGATGAGGTTCTCGAACACGGCGATGACCGTCGACATCGAGGCGAACGCCATGAACAGGAAGAACATCGCACCCCAGAAGTGGCCGAGCGGCATGTGGTTGAAGACGTTCGGCAGGGTGACGAACAGCAGGTTCGGGCCGCTGCCCGGGTTGACGCCGTAGCTGAAGCAGGCCGGGAAGATAATGAGACCTGCCATGATGGCGACGAACGTGTCGAGCACGATGACCCAGATGGCCTCGCCCGTCAGGCGCTTTGACTTGCCGATGTAGCTGCCGAAGATGGCGAGCGCGCCGATGCCGAGGCTCAGCGTGAAGAACGCCTGCCCCATCGCGGCGAAGACGACTTCCTGCACGCCGTACTCCGTGACCTTGCTGAAGTCCGGATAGAGGTAGTACTTGAGGCCGATCTCACTGTTCGGCAGCAGGATGGAGTTGACAGCCAGCACGATCATCAAAAGCATCAGCGCGACCATCATCCACTTCGTGATGCGCTCGACGCCGGCTTCGACGCCGAGGTAGCAGACGCCACCGCAGAGCAGGACGACGAGGATCATGCAGCCCGCCATCGTCACGGGGTCGGCGAGCAGTCCGCTGAAGACGCCGCCGACCGCCTCAGCGTCGAGCCCGTCAAAGGCGCCCGTCGCCATCTTGTAGATATAGTAGAACATCCAGCCCGAGACGGTCGTGTAGAACATCATGAGCAGCAGGTTGCCCGCGATGGCACCGTATTTGTAGAGATGCCACTTCGTCCCCTTCGGCTCGAGCACGTCGAACGACATGGCCGCACTGCGGACACTCGCACGCCCGACGGCAAATTCTGCGACCATGATGGGCAGGCCGAGGATGGCCAGGAACACCAGGTAGATGAGTACGAATGATGCGCCGCCATATTGGCCCGTGATGTACGGGAAGCGCCAGACATTGCCGAGGCCGATGGCGCAGCCCGCCGAGACCAGGATGAAGCCCAGACGCGTCGAGAAACTTCCTCTTTTTTCCAAAAATTACCCCTCCTATTTCCCCTTGCGGGTTCCCTTTACAGGAATACAATTCTTTTCTGATGGTCTATTCCAGTTTACTCTACAGCATCCTTTTTGTCCAGCCACGAGCAACACCAAGACAACACAAGGGCCTCCCGCTTGGGAGGCCCTTGCCTTGCTCGACGGCTGCTTCAAGTGGATCAGCCGAGAATCTTCTGGAGATAGTTGCGGATGTCGTCGCCGTCTTCCATCGCCATGACGTCAGCCAGGATTTCCTTGGCCTTGACGGAGCTGATAGAGCGGATCTTCTCTTTGACGCGCGGGATCGACGGTGCGCTCATCGAGAGCTCGCTGATGCCCATGGCCATGAGCAGGACGGCTGCGTTCGGATCCGAGGCCATCTCGCCGCACATGCCGGCCCAGATGCCGTTCTCACGAGCGCTTGAGATCGTGCGCTGGACGAGGCGCAGCACAGCCGGGTTGAAGTGGTTGTAGAGATAGGAGATGTTCGCGTTGCCGCGGTCGACTGCCAGCGTGTACTGAACGAGGTCGTTCGTGCCGATGGAGAAGAAGTCGACGTACTTGGCGAGTACCGGCGTCATGATGGCAGCTGCTGGCGTCTCGACCATGATGCCGACCTGGACATCATCGGAGTATGCCTTGCCCTCATGCGCGAGCTCGAGTTTCGCTTCCTCGATGAACTCCTTAACCTTCTTGAACTCCGCCACGTTGATGATCATCGGGATCATGATGGCTGCCTTGCCGTAAACGCCAGCACGCAGGATGGCCTTGAGCTGCGGCAGGAAGAGGTCGCGGCGCTGCAGGCTGATGCGGACGGCGCGATAACCGAGGAACGGGTTCTCCTCCTCCGGGATGTTGAGGTACGGCAGTGGCTTGTCGCCGCCGATGTCCATCGTGCGGATGACGCAGAGCTTGCCCTTGCACTTCTCGACGGCCTCTTTATAGGCCTTGAACTGATCTTCCTCCGTCGGGATCTCCTGACGGCCCATGAAGACAAACTCGGAGCGGAACAGGCCGACGCCCTCTGCACCGTAGTTCAGCGCGTTGTCGACGTCCATATGCGTGCCGATGTTGGCCATGAGGTCGACCTTGACGCCATCTGTCGTGACGGCCGGCAGGTCCTTGAGTGCTGCGTAGTGAGCAGCGAGCTCTTTCTGCTTCTTGATCTTCTCGTCGTAGCTCGCGATGTCCTCCGGTGCCGGGTTGACGACGATCTCGCCGCGCTCGCCATCCATGATGACATGGTCGCCATCTGCGATGCGGTCGATGCGGTCTTCCTTGTTGAGGCCGACGATCGTCGGGATAGCGCGTGCCTTCGCGATGATGACGGCATGGGCCGTCGTGCTGCCCGAGCCGAGCAGGACGCCTGCGATCTTCTCCGTCTCCATGCCAGCGATGACCGACGGCTCGATCTCGCGGCCGCAGAGGATGACCTTCTCGTCGCCGAGCTCCGGCTCCTTGACGCCGAGGATGTACTTGGCAACGCGCTTGCCGACATCGCGGAGGTCGACGGCGCGGGCAGCGAAGTACTCGTCTTCCATCTGCTCGAACATGACAGCCTGCTCTTCAGCAGCCTTGAGGACAGCCTTCGGCGCATTGCCGAGCTCCTCGATCTTGGCCATGATGTTGTCGGCCATCATCGGGTCCTGTACCATCATGCGATGTGCTTCCATGATGGCGGCCTGCTCCTTCATGTCCTTGCTCTTGAGCTTCTCGATGCTCTCGCGCAGGATCTCGGCGACAGCCGTCAGCGCATCCTGTGCCTTCTTCTTCTCCGTCTCCTTGTCTTCCGGCTCGTAGTTGACGAGATAGCCGTCGAGATTCTGGCCGGCGAGCATGATCTTGCCCATGGCGATACCGGAGATGACGCCTTTACCACGAATGATTTCTGCCATTTTGCTTTCCCCCTGAAAAATTCCCTGCATTCGCGTGCATTTCCCTGCACGGATGAAAATGACCTTCCTCCCGCCGAAGCCGGAGGAAGGTCATTCATCTTTTCTGTTCTCATGCTCGATGGAGCGCTGCGATTATTCCTCGCCGAACTTGGACTCGATGAGATCCTTCAGAGCCTTGACTGCCTCTGCTTCATCCGGGCCATCAGCGATGATCGTGACTTCCGTGCCCTTGACGAGGCCCATGCTCATGATCATGAGGATGCTCTTAGCATCGATCGTCTTGCCCTTAGCCTGCAGCTGGATCTTGGACTTGAACTTCGTAGCCGTCTGAACGAAGATGGAAGCCGGGCGAGCGTGGATACCAGTCTTGTTTTCAATCGTAATCGTTTCCTGAGTCATTTGAACCTCTCCAATCTAAAAACCATTAATCTTACTTTCCCTGTCGTTACAGGAACATAATCAGCACTTATTAGTAATGCAAGATGCGTGCCAACTTTCCTCCATCGTACAGGATTTTTTTATTTTGACCCGGAAGCCCTGTATACAAGGCCTCCGAGATCATGCACTCATTTGTTTTTGGATTGTTCCGCCGTCATCTGGCTTCATCCGGTCCTAATCTTGGTAAATTTTACCAGAATCGAGCCTTTTGTTGGTAAATATTACCAAGCATTGGTAAATTATACCAAGCCATACTTGCGCGCCTTGGCCGCCACGGTCTTGTGGCTGATGCGCAAGAGTTTTGCGGCGCCGTTGAAGCTCGTGCCCTGGCGCAGGGCATTGGCGATGATCTGCTTCTCGTACTCCTCCCACGGCAGGACTGTGTCGTCCGCGAGGCTCTGCACCTCGCGTCCAGCGATATCGCCCTTTATATAAGAGGGCAGCACGGCCGCCGTGATGAGGTCGGTGTCCATCAGCGTGATCACGCGCTCGATGACATTCTCGAGTTCGCGGACGTTGCCGGGCCAGCGGTAATGCATGAACATCTGCATGGCGTCCGGCGTGATGCCTCGCACATCCTTCTTGTTCTCCTTGCTGATCTTCTCGATGAAGTGCTCGACGAGCAGCGGGATGTCATCGGGGCGGTCGCGCAGCGGCGGCAGGATGATCGGGATGACGTTGAGTCTGTAGTAGAGGTCATCGCGGAACGTGCCCTCGCGGACCATCGCCTCGAGGTCGCGGTTCGTCGCCGCGATGATGCGCACATCGACGTGTATCGTCTCCTCGCCACCGACGCGGTCGAACTCCTTCTGCTGCAGGACGCGCAAGAGTTTGACCTGCAGGTTCTTGTCGAGCTCTCCGATCTCGTCGAGGAAGATCGTGCCGTGGTTGGCGAGCTCGAACTTGCCGAGCTTGCGGCGCACCGCACCCGTGAAGGCGCCCTTCTCGTGGCCGAAGAGCTCCGATTCGAGCAGGGCGCCGGGGATGGCGCCGCAGTTGACGCGGATGAACGGGCCGCGGCGCCGGCCGCTCGCGTAGTGGATGCCCTCCGCGATGACCTCCTTGCCCGTGCCGCTCTCGCCGCGAATCAGGACGTTGGCCGAGGAGTCGGCCGCCTTTGACGCGAGCGCCAGCACATCGACGACCTTGCCGCTCTTGCCGATGTAGTTGGCAAAAGCCTGCGCCGTCTTCTTCGTGCGCAGAAGCTCCTGCTCGAGGTACTCGGCCTTGGCCGAGACCTGCGAGAGGCGCTCCATCAGCGTCTGGATCTCCGTGATGTCCTTGATGACCGACACGACACCGGCAATCTCGCCGTCAACGAAGATTGGGTTGACATTGGCGACGATCGTCGTGCCATCCTTCTTGTGACGGATGCTGCCGATGCGCGCGATGCCCGAGCGCAGCACGGCGCAGCGGTTGCCGTCGGCAGCCGTCTCGAAGACGTTCTGGCCAACGACCATCTCCGGCGTCTTGTGGACGATGCGCAGGTACGATGGATTGACATAGGTGACCTCGCCGCTGCGGTCGACGACGCAGATGCCGTCCTGCACCGACTCGAGGATCATCTGCAGGCGCTCCTGCATCAGGGCATTCTCGTGCAGCAGCTTGTCGACGCCGTGGATCTCCGAGGCTTCGTTCATGATGAAGTCGCTCTCGAGGAAGCGCACCATCTCGATGACGGCCTGCCGCCCGTTGTCCCCCTCCGACGACACGAAGACCGAGTCGCCCTGTGCGACCTTGAGGGCCACAAGCTTCATGAGGCTGTGCATCTCACAGCGCTCACTGCGCTCACTGCGGATGTAGAGGTGGCAGTCATAGCGCTCGCAGAGCTCCTGCGCGCGCTGCACGATCATCGCCGCGACGCGCGCATGGATGCCGCCTTCATCGTGGATGACGGCTTCCCGTTCAAATATCATTTCCATCGTTCCTTTCTGCTTGCTATTATTATACTATAAAAGTGGCTCAAAATCCTCTCCCATCGCGTAAAAACCGAACTTTTCAGGCAAATAATTTCACGCTGCGCCAAAATCCGTCAACGGCCGCAAAAAAATCCGCAACTTTTTTCGAGAAATCTATTGACAACATTACACACGAGCGCTATGATAGTACCCGTAAACAAAACAACAGTTCACATAACGAACACAGCCGAAGACAGGAAAGAGTACACTTCCGTCGCTGATGCATAGCGAGCCGGGTATGGTGAAAGCCGGTGATGAGCAGGGAGTCGAAAATCATCCTCGAGGCATGGCGCTGAACCCAAAGTAAGCGGCCACGGATGCTCCCCGTTACAGGAGCCGCGTATGATGGTACGTCGTGAACCTTACGAATGCCTGAGTACGTCAGAGCGTCGTGCTTTTGCACGGAACTTGGGTGGTAACGCGGAAATCCAATCCGTCCCTTTCAGAGGGACGGATTTTTTATTTTCATAAGTCAACCCTGTGACTGCTTTCATTCATCTCATTACATCCTGGAGGTATCATTATGGAACAAGTAGCAAACGTCGATTTTGCCCGTCTCAAACGAGTACGCGACTGGCGCATCGTCCTGCCGGTCTTCCTCGTCTCGATCATCGCCTGCATCGACCGCGTCAACCTCGCCTATGCCAAGCTCACGATGACGGCCGATCTGCCGTGGATCACGCCGGAGGTCTTCGGCATGGGCGCCGGCATCTTCTTCGTCGGCTACTTGATTTTCGAGATTCCGGGCTCGCTCGTCGCCTCGCATTTCTCCGCGACGAAGTGGATCGCGCGTATCATGTTCACCTGGGGCCTCGTCTGCATCTTCATGGCGTTCGTCACGACGGAGTTCCAGTTCTTCCTCTGCCGCTTCCTGCTGGGTGCTTCGGAGGCCAGCCTCTATCCGGTCATCTACTCCGTGCTCTTCCCGCGCTGGTTCACGGCTGGTGAGCGCGCCCGTGCCACGAGCCTCATGCTGACGTCGCTGCTGCTCTCGAACATCATCGGCGCACCGCTTGCCGGCGTGCTGCTCGAGAGTTCCTTCTTCGGCATGCACGGCTGGCAGGAGCTCTTCATCCTCGAAGCTATCCCGGCTCTCGCCTTCGCCGTTTTCTTCTTCTTCTGCGTCAAGGATCGCCCGGACCAGGTTGGCTGGCTTACGGATGCCGAGAAAGCGTACCTGACGGACAACTTCAACAAAGAGCAGGCTGCCATGCAGTCCCGCAAGAAATACACGGTTCTCCAGGCCTTCCATGATCCGAAAGTCCTCAAGCTCTGCCTCATCTACTTCCTCTGGGTCGTTGGTTTCTGGGGCTTCTACTTCTGGATGCCGACCGTGCTCAAAGAGCTCTCCGGTCTCTCGACCTCGCTGCTCGGCGGCGCTATCGCAATCCCGATGACGGCCGCACTGCTCGTCCAGCTCGTCATCAGCAAGACGGCCACGAAGACGGGTGATAAAGTCTGGCACGTCGCCTGCACGCTCTTCGTCGGCGCCATCGGCCTCGGCCTCTCCCCGTTCGCACAGAGCCTGCCCGTCGCCCTCGCACTCGTCTGCCTCTCCGCTATCGGCATCCATGCCGCTATGGGCGTCTGGTGGACGATCCCGACGACTTTCCTGACGGGGCCTGCAGCAGCTGGTTCCGTTGCCCTGATCAACTCCTGCGGCAACCTCGGCGGCTGGGTTGGCCCGAACATGATGGCCTGGGTCAAAGTCAACACGGGCTCCTTCGCCGTCGGCTACTACATCATGGGCGCCGCCATGCTCGTCTCCGGCCTGCTCGTCCTGACCATCCAGTACAAGCTCAACGGCCAGCGCAAAGACGTCTTCGCCGCTGACCATGCAGCCGATGTCAAAGTCGAAGAAGTCGAGGCGTAAACTTCAATAGCATCAATAACTTCAAAATCAAAAAGGTGATTGACCGACGGTCAATCACCTTTTTTCATGCATCGTCTTTCCGTGTCTCAGAGCAGCTTCACGCTGATCTTGACGACGACCTTGCGCACGGTCATTGGCTGGCCGGATGCGCAGGCCGGACGGTGGATGTCTTCGGGGAAGAAGACGCTGTAGCAGCCCGGACGCGCTTCGATGAAGCACTCGTTCTCCACCTTCTTGTAGAAGATCAGGTCGCGGTCATCGAAGCGCCCATCGACCTCATAGCTGCCCGTGTCCGGCGTGAAGCCGAGGCGCTCCCTGCCCGAGGCGAGGAACTGGACGTCCGCGTACTTCTCATGGGCTTCGGGGCGCTGCTCCTCGGCCGGCTTCGTCTCTGCATCAAAGACCTGCGCAAAGATATCATCGCCCTGGATCTCATAGCGTCCCGGCTCCATCTTCGTGAAGTCATGCGCCTTCAGATAGTCCAGCACCTTCTCGATGGCCGCCGGCAGCGCGACGCTCTGCTGCTTGGCATGGATAGAAGAAAAAAACATGATATGCCCTCCTGATAGAATTGATGCTCTATTCCTATTGTACACCCTGCTCCAGATTGACGTCCAAAGAAAATTCGCTTATAATAGAGACAAGAAAAGCCACCGATAGACGGTTCACGCCTCGCTCGTTGGTTATTTCGTCAAAGGGATATAACCGTTGAGTTTGGGCACTCCGGCGGTTATTTCTTGATTTCAATCAAGATCAGCAGAATCAGCAGAAGCTGAATCGTCTCGTGATCCATCAGCATCACTCGCTTTCGAGGTATTTCGACCTTTCTGCGAGGAAATGAACCGCCTACCGTTTGGGTGGCTCCTGCTATTGTATCACGAAGCGGGCCTCATGTACGTATCGTGCATGAGAAAAGCCGGCAACATGACAAAGCCATGTTGCCGGCTTTATTTTTATGTCGTAAATCAAAGGGCCTCGGCGAACTCCTTGCCGAGCGCTTCGCATGCAGCTGTGCCCTCGTCGTCAGGGGCGTTCTCGATGGCGAGGCCGTCACCGAAGAGCTTGGCGCCTGCCGTGCGCGTGCGCTCGGCCCAGGACTCCATCCAGGCGCCGCCGCCCCAGCCGTAGGAGCCGAAGAGCGCGACGGGCACACCCTGCAGATGGCTCTCGGCCTCGGCAAAGAACGGCTCGAAGGCGCCTTCCTCGAGCACCTCGTCGCCCATGGCCGGGCAGCCGAACATCAGGCCGTCGTACTCCTTGAGCCGGTCGACACCACCGAACGACTCGACTTCAAATACCTCCACCGTGGCGCCAGCATCCTTCGCGCCCTTCTCGATGGCTCTGGCCATCTCCAGCGTATTGCCCGTACCAGTCCAGTAAATGATTGCGATCTTGCTCATAAAAACCTCCACTTCCTTCTATATAAGTAATGAATCATCATACTCCATCAAACGGCCCGGACGAGGTCCGGGAATGAACAGCCCTGCTCGAGGCGCGAGCAGAAGTCCTCGGTGCAGTGCGCATAGCGGTCAAACAGGGCCCGCGTCTCTTCTTCATTCGCATAGACCTTCCATTGACACTCCCCATGCTTAAAAGCAGGGGATTCTTGGTTCGACGACCACTGCGCCGCCTCCGAGGAATTGGCGTCTTACACGATCTCCCCAAGCGTGAATTCCCGTGTGCCCCACGGTATGTTTTATTTTCGTTCATGCAACTTTGGATTTGTCTTCCAAAGCTTTGCGCAGGATGTTCTTTGCGGCATTCACATCTCTGTCATGATGGGATCCGCATGCTGGGCAATCCCATTCGCGGACGCTCAAATCCTTTGTAAGTGGATTCTGATAGCCGCAGACGGAGCAAGTCTGACTTGACGGATAGAAGGTATCGACTTTGAGCAGTTCGCCGCCGTGTCGTTCTGTCTTATACGACAGCTGACGGAAGAATTCGCTCCAGCTCACATCTGAGATTGACTTCGCGAGTTTATGATTCCGCAGCATTCCTTTGATGTTCAGATGTTCTACGGCTACTGTTTGATTTTCACGAGCAAGTCGTGTCGATATCTTGTGAAGAAAATCCCTGCGGATATTTGCGATACGCTCATGGACGCGCGCAACACGGACGCGCGCTCTTTCACGGTTCACCGACTTCGGCATCTTTCGGGAAAGCCGCCGCTGCTCACGGTGGAGTTTGCGCTGGATCTTCTTCAGTGGATGTGGGTTCTCTACGGTATCGCCGTTGCTATCTGAATAGAATACCTTCAACCCAACGTCAATACCAATCTGCTTGCCATTGTTTGCGCAAAGCAAGGATTCTTTTTCTGCTTCGACACAAAGCGAAACGTAGTATTTGCCTGAGGCAGCCCGGCTTACCGTGGCAGAGAGAATCCGGCCATCGAAGTCACGGCTCTGCTTGATTCTCACAAGACCGATCTTCGGGAGCTTGATTCTCTTGTCGATGATACGGATACCGTTTGTTTGATTGCGCGTCCGATAGGACTGGTTGTGACTATGCTTCGACTTGAAGCGCGGGTATCTTGCCCGCTTTGCAAAGAAGTT